>Ga0180438_10000103_pt1 | contig 173363 bp, 167 predicted proteins | sample SS_ome_12_FD_132455 | JGI IMG/M metagenome (GOLD analysis project Ga0180438, IMG submission 132455) | Hypersaline lake sediment archaeal communities from the Salton Sea, California, USA - SS_3_D_2 metaG | ecosystem: Environmental > Aquatic > Non-marine Saline and Alkaline > Hypersaline >... | reverse complement strand
TTTAATAATTTTTGGTCTCTAGTTGAAGAATTTGGTGAGAACAAAGACAACAAATACTTTAGAGGTAAAAATGCAGGAGAAAAAATAGTGGATTCTCTTCTGCCTTATACTAATGCTTTTAAACATTTGATAGCTGCTGACCCAATAGGAGCATTTACGGCTTTTACTAAAACCTATATACCGGAAGATGTAGTTTTTGAACCGGCGGGGCAACAAAAACTAGATGAAGCAAAAGAAATGGCGGTTAATGCTTCAAATATTGCAAAATCGCTGGAAGAGAAATGCAGAAGCTACATTGATGATTCAGACAACTACCCAATGATAATGCGTGGCATTAATCCAGACCTAAAAAAAGAGCTTGAGGATTGGGGCGCGGTAAAAGAACAAGTCACTAGTCTAGAAAAATTCGCTGAAATACTTGGTGCACCAGGATTTGGGGAACCCGTTTCAGCAACCGATGATTTGGATTGGTTAGGAAATGTTTTAAATTTCTTAGTTAAGCTTTTAAGCCCATTGTTTGAATGGTTGTTAAAATGGGTAATTGCCTTAGGGATTGTTGCTCTGGGGGCTGCATATTAAAAATTATGTTAAAAAATATTTATAAAATCTTAATTTTTTCTATCGTTTTTGGTCTTGTTTTTTTTGCCTTTACTCAAATAAGCGGCGTAAATTTTACTGCATCTTTATTAGGTGAAAAATCAAAAGTCAAAGCACAACAAGAAAATACAGAACCTGACGAAGGTGAACCATCAAATGCCGCCGCAGAAGGATTAACTCAAACTTTAGATGAAACAAATAATTTAAGTGAGAACTTGCGTTCTTCTAATGTCACTGCTGCCTGGGGATTTGTTTTGGATTTTGTCAATGTGATTGCTATTTTTGCCCTTCTCGCTATTGCTTTTGCAAGTATTTTGCATATTGATGTTGAAACTTACAATATCAAACGGATGCTACCCGCACTTATCATTGGCTTGATTTTGGCTAATCTTTCTCATCTTATCTGTCGGGCAATTATTGATTTTGCCACTATGTTGATGCAATATCTTATCCCCTACGAACAAAGGGGGGAATTTGTCAGAGACTTGATAGAAGGAATATTCGGTGGCTTCACTAATTTGGTTGGCGTAGGGGCCGCAGGCTTGGTAGGAGGTATAATTGGTTTTTTCTTTGGCGGAGTGGGCTGTGGTATCCTCGCTGTAACGGTCATTATTCTCACTTTTCCAGTTATTGTAATGGTTATTCTTTGGTTTTTGTTATTTATTAGAACCTATGTTGTTTGGCTTTTGGTGATACTTTCTCCGCTTGTATTTTTTGGCATGTTTTTGCCCCCAACGCAAAAAATTGTTGGGCAATGGTGGGGACAATTCTTGAGGTGGGTTTTCATGGGACCGATCGTCTTTTTTATCCTTGCAGTAACCAGACAATTTGCCTTAGGAATGGAGCCAGGCTCCTCCGGAACAACATTCAGTGATGCAGCTGATGTCCATGGTATCTCAAGGTGGCTTTTTTCAATGGCTATGATGTGTTTTGCAATTTTTGTTCCTTTTGCCTTGGGTGGTGATCTGATGAAAATGTGGGGTAAGGCTGGAAAATGGCTAGGCTTGGGCGGAGCTAAGGCTGTTTCAGGAACAACCGCTGGTCTGACTAAAGCCGGCGGGAAAAAACTTGAAGCTTGGGGAAAAAGAAGAGGGGGAGCACTGGGTGGGATAGCAAAAAGTTTAGGCGGCAGGATGTCAACTCAAATGGCTCCACATCTTATTGTCCCAGCAGCTCGTGCCTATCTTGAGGATAAGGAAAAGGCAGATGTTGCTGAAACCAAAAGACAAATGCAAAGAACAGCTAGAAAATATATACCAGGGACTCTAAGAAACCAATCAGCCGAATGGGCCAGAGAGCAGGGAGAAACAGCCGGCGTCAGACAATCTTCAGCATCACTAAAGGAATGGGCAATGGCTGGCATCAGAACTGGAGATGAAAGAAATATCGCAGCTTCAGTTTATGGTCTTAGTGTCAGAGCACAACATGCAGATGTCTCAATGGCTGAACGAATGGAAGCAACAAGGGTTTTAAGAGATGATTTTGGAGTTACAATAGATGAGGCATCAGCAATACCAATTAATCTAACCACAGATCCTGATAATGCTGTGGCATTAATTCAAAGACAGTACAAAATGAGAAAAGATCCAAGAACTGGTAGGCGTGAACCCCAGAGGGTTTGGAGAAGGACTCTTGCAAGAAGCACTTCAGAAAAACATGAAGCGGCAATGAGAAGAGGGGGCAGAGCAAGGGAAATACCAACCACAGAAGAACAGTTAGAAAGCGGGGCTATCCCCCAAGAAGCTCATGCTATTTATAACCTAGAGAGAGAACGAGATCCAGATCAGCTTCCTCCTCGTTTTGAAAGACCAAGAGAAGAAGAGGAAGAAGGTAGACGTGGTGGGGGTGGTGAGATTGAACCCGGCGGAGCAGGTATCTAAAACAAAATAACATGACAAATGGAAATGATTCACAATTAGGAGCAACAGGGCCAACCAATCAACCCCAAGACGAAAAAGATTCTTGGCTACCCGAAAATATTGTACAAATTCAATTACACGCCAATAAAGTCGCCCAAATGGGGGGAAATTATCAGCAAGAAAAAGAAAACCTAAATACAACCAGGAATTTTATTAAATCCCCACAATCAGCAACTTATTCTGGAACAAAAGAGCTAGAAAAGAAAATGACTGACTTGGATATGCCAGGAATATCGGATCGTAATACCGCTATAAAACATATTGATACCAGAGAAGAAGCAATCCTTGAAAATCAAGCCCTAAAGAATCAAGGAAAAAGTTATGCTAATTTGCCCAACGAAGAAAAGAAAAAAGCAGAAGCAAGAATTTACCACGGCATGAACCAGAGAAGAGCCTGGGGTAGTTTATATCAATTTGGAAAAATAAATGATACGCCTTTCACTACAACTCCGACAACTCCAGCATCAAAAGCCTTATCAAGGGGATTACAAGAAACAATTGAAAATGAATTGAAAATAATTGCCGCTCGTAATAAAAATAAGGGTTTCAATTATCAAGATAAAGAAAAAATCAACGAGATAGCCACCAAAATGGTGATGGATCCAGATTTTGTTAATAAATTAAATAATCAAGATTGGCCATATCCTAATACAACCATTCTAAAAGAAGAAATAAGTAAAAGGGCACAAAAATATGACGCTTAAAGAAATCTACAATTTAGCAATTAAACTCGGAATACAAGCTGATCCCCGGGGCAAAGAGAGCATCAAAAAACTCCTGAATAGGGCCAAAAGACAATTTGATGATTTAAAACCCAAGGATCGCTGGGAATTTGATAAAGAAAAACTTACAAATCCCTATGACGATAGCCGAATTTTATATGAAGGACCTAAAAAAGAAATTAAAAAATTGATGGTTGGAATTGATATTGACCCAGCAGAGATATTAATAGCAAAAAATTTCAAAAATATTGATGCCGTCCTTTCGCACCATCCGGTTGGTTCAGGTCTTGCTAATCTCGATGGGGTAATGCACTTGCAGGCAGATGTTTTGGCTTATTATGGGGTTCCTATAAATATCGCCGAAGGTTTACTGGAAAAGAGAATCTCTGAGGTTGCCCGAGGAATAAATGCTGTTAATCATTATCAAACTGTTGATGCTGCCAAACTCTTAGATATGCCTTTAATTTGTGTTCATACTCCTGCTGACAATCTGGTGTATGATTTTGTTAAAAACAAAATTGATAAAGTTGATCCCCAAACAGTTGATGAATTAATTAATCTTCTAAAAAGAATTCCTGAATATAAAGAGGCAACAAAACTAGGAGTTGGTCCTAAAATATTCGCCGGTTCCCCTCAAAGACGCTGTGGTAAAATTGCCGTTACTGAAATGACAGGAGGTACAGAAGGGGCCAAAGAAATGTATGAAAAAATGTCACAGGCCGGCATTGGCACGGTCATTGGCATGCATATGTCTGAACAACATAAAACAGAAGCAGAAAAAAACCATATAAATGTTATTATTGCAGGACACATATCAAGCGATTCTTTGGGTCTAAATCTTTTATTGGATAAGCTTGAGAAAAAAGTTGATATTATCCCCTGCTCAGGATTAATAAGAATCAAAAGATAAAAATTATATACTATGCAGTATAAGGTTCCGCAAAAAATAGACTTGGAAGACAAAGTCATCGGTCCCCTGACTATTAAACAATTTATTTGGCTTTTAGGTGGAGGAATGGCTATTTATTTAATATTTACAACCTTCGGCGGTCTTTTCAGGTGGTTATTGATTTTTATTGCGGTAATTCTTACTTTGGCTTTTGCTTTTGTCAGAGTCGAAGAACAGCCTTTTTCTTATTTGGCCACTAATTTTCTCTCTTTTCTTCTAAGTCCCAAGATTAGACTCTGGAATAAAGGAACAAAAATTGAAAAAATGGTAGAATTAAAGAACAAACCTAGGGAAAAAAGAGTTACTGCCACAAGAAAAAGCCCGGAAGAAATAAGAAGCACCCTACAAACTCTATCACAGGTTGTTGATACTCATGGCTGGAGTCCTGAGCAATACAAAGAAGAATTAGAGCAACTAGGCGTTGAAAGAGAGTTACAAGACAGAATTAAATCAACCCAAACAGCGAGGCAGGATTTTGCCTTAGACAAAGATAGAAAAGAAGGGGAAATAGATCCACTACTTCAGGTAGAAAAATAACAATCCAAGGAGGGGCATGGCAGAGCCTGAAAAAATTGATAATCAAAACAGAGATAAATCTACTTCTCAAACTCAGCCAGAAGCTGAGACAAAGCTTGAGATAGAAGAAGAGAAACCAATACAACAAGCACCCAGTATTTCTCCCGAAGAAGAAATGTCAGCTCAAAGTAAAGTGATTACAGCCCCCAGTACTCAGCAATATCTGGGGATAGAAGAAATACACAATGGGACAGTAATTATGAAAAATGGAGGCATGCGAATGGTTTTGATGGTTTCGGCTATCAATTTTTCTCTCAAAAGTGAGGCTGAGCAAAATTCAATAATTTATTCTTTCCAAAATTTCTTAAACGGCTTAGGTTTTCCAATCCAAATTGTAATGCAATCAAGAAGACTTGACCTATCAAGCTACTTGGCGAAATTGCGCGATGAAGAAAAAGGAGAGACAAATCCCCTTCTACGATTGCATATGACTGATTATATTTCTTTTGTTGAGCAATTATTAAATGTTGCCAACATTATGCAGAAAAAATTTTATATCGTTATTCCCTATCAACCAATTATCATTAAAAAAGAAAATATATTAAAAAAACTATCTAATCTTTTTAGCGGCAAGGCAAGAAAAAAAGAAATTGTTGATTTTGAAATGCATCGAAAAGAACTAGCTCATCGCACAGAAATCATTGCCTCGGGCCTTGGAAGTATGGGACTTCGCGCCGTGCAGTTGGGGACTTTGGAGTTAGCTGAATTATATTATTCTTCTTATAATCCAGAAGTATCTTCCAGGCAAAAGTTATATTCCTTAGAAGATATTATGGCCCCAGTTGTTGAAATGGCACCGTCTTCCGAAAAAGAAAAAAAATAAATTAAAATATGCCACTTTTTTCAAAAAAAGAAAATTCAAGCTTAAACCCCACCAAAGGAGATAAAAAATCTTATCTTCAGGCTGTTGAGCAATACAAAAAAGGACTGGCAACAGAGAGGGATTTAATTGCTCCTGCGGCAATGGCGATTAACCCAAATTTTTTGCAAATAAATGAGCTTTACACAAAAACTCTTTATGTTTTTGCCTATCCACGATACTTAAATACTAATTGGTTAAGCCCGGTAATTAATTTTGATATGACTTTGGATATTTCCTTGTTTGTATATCCTCAAGAAACAAGAGAAGTAATGCAAAATTTAAGAAAAAGAGTCGGCCAGATGGAATCAACTTGGAGAATTGAAAGAGAAAAAGGTCTTGTCTCTGATCCTGAGCTTGAGACAGCAATGCAAGATGTAGAATCTCTTCGTTATGCACTGCAAAAAGGAGAGGTTAGGCTTTTTCAGGCATCTATTTATATAACAATCTATGCAAAATCAATTGAAGAGTTAAATACTGCTGTTGGACAAGTAGAATCTCTTTTGGGGGGAGCTTTAATTTATACCAAACCTACTTTTTTGCGAATGGAGCAAGGATTTAATTCTACTCTTCCTTCAGGAGACGATGAGGTTCAGATACTGCGAAATCTCGATACTGGCTCTCTTTCCACAACCTTTCCTTTTACTTCTAGTGAGCTGACAAGTGATGAAGGGATACTCTATGGCATCAATCGACATAATAATTCATTAATTTTATTTGACCGCTTTAATTTGGAAAATGCCAATTCAGTGGTCTTTGCTACATCTGGAGCTGGTAAGTCATATGCAGTTAAACTTGAAGCTTTAAGATATATGATGCTTGATACAGACATTATTGTTATTGACCCAGAAAATGAATATAAGGCACTTTCAGAAGCAGTGGGCGGAACCTTTATTTCTGTTTCCTTAAAAAGCAATGAGAGGATAAATCCTTTTGACTTAACTATTTCCAAAGAAGAATCTGGGGAAGATATCCTGAGATCTTCAGTTATAAGAGTTCATGGACTGGTCCGCTTGATGGTTGGAGGATTAACACCTGAAGAAGATTCACTTCTTGAAAAAGCAATTTATGAAACTTATGCCTTAAAAGATATTTCCACCGACCCACGAAGTCAGAGAAATGAACCTCCTCTGATGAGTGATTTGCAAAGTGTCCTCAGGAATATGGAGGGGGCTGAATCGGTAGCGAATAAATTGGAAAAATATACAACTGGAACTTTTTCTGGATTATTTAACAAACATACCAACATTGATTTATCACGAGGATTTGTTGTCTTTTCTATCCGTGACTTAGAGGAAGAACTGCGTCCTATTGCCATGTATATGGTGTTGGGTTATATCTGGAATTCAATTAGACTCGAGCTTAGGCGGCGAATTATGATAATCGATGAAGCTTGGTGGATGATGCAATATGAAGATTCAGCCAAATTTCTATATGCTTTAGCTAAACGCGCCAGAAAATATTACTTGGGTCTAACTATAATTAGTCAAGACGTTGAAGATTTCCTCGCTTCAAAATATGGCAGAGCGGTTGTATCTAATTCTTCAATGCAGCTTCTTTTAAAACAGGCGCCCTCATCAATTGACTCAGTTGCTGAAGTGTTTAATTTAACTGAGGGGGAAAAGTTTTTACTGCTTGAATCTGATGTTGGCGAGGGATTGTTTTTTGCCGGGTTAAATCATGTGGCCATTAAAATAATTGCTTCTTACACTGAAGACCAACTTATCACTTCTGATCCCAAACAAATTTTGGCAATGAGGGAAGGTTTAGCAGCCGGAACTGCCCCGGAAGAAGGGACACCATAAAAGGAGGCTAAATGGCTGATGAAAATAAGAAGCCTTTAAGCTTCATGCAAAAACTCGGGTGCTCCTGGGGACCAGCTCTTGCCGCGGGTTGTCTTATCCTTCTGATTGTCGGGGGGATAATTTTCGTGATAGCTCTTGTGGGCACAGTGTTTATTAGGGGTTTTAGCGGGCAACCATACATCCAAGGCGCTCTGGCTTCAGGTGTTAATTGTAAAATCTCTTATCCATCAGGTGGAGATGAAGCTAAAATGGCCTCATATATAGACAGCATTATCCCTGGCTCTCCTCTTAAAGGATTGGGTCAAAGTTTTGTTAATTCAGGAAAAACAGGCGGAATTCATCCTCTAATGATTGCCTTTTTTGCCAAAAAAGAAAGCAGTTGGGGGACAGCCGGAATTGCTACTCGTGGCACTAACAATCCATTTGGTAGAACAGCCACTGCGAATCAGCCACATATCGAGATTAATGGACGTCTTTGGTACAGGTTTAATTCCTGGCAGGAAGCTATTGAGATGCATGGGCCATATCTTAAAACAAGGTACATTGACCAGGGATTGACAACTGTAGAACAAATTATGAATGTTTATTGCCCAAGGAGCGAGTGCGACACTGACGGCTATATTCAACAGATGAATTCTTTTATCGCCAGTAACATTGCCAAATCCGGAGGAGTTTTTGGCCCTGACCCTTGTGCCCTATCCGGCATTGAAGGGCAAATGACTTGGCCGGTGCCAGGGCATACAAGAATTTCTAGTCCTTTTGGCATGAGAAACAACCCAGTAACTGGAAGGTGGTCAATGCACAATGGTATTGATATTCCAGCACCTGGAGGAACAACAATCATTGCACCTTATAATGGCGTAGTTGAACAATATATTGATAATTCAATTTGCGGAACCGGTATGATGATTGACCATGGTGGAGGAATTAAAACTGCTTACTGCCATTTACAAAATAGAATTGCGCGGCCGGGGCAAGTGGTAAATGTTGGCCAAAAAATTGCCGAGGTCAGCGTAGGTATAAATGGTAACTCCACAGGACCCCATCTCCATTTCGGAGTTAAGGAAGGTGAAAAATACGTCAACCCCTGTATTAAATATCTATCATGCTGAAAAATAAAAAAATTATAATTATCATACTTGTCATTTTGTTGCTTATTGTCCTAGGATTGATTTTATATTTCTTTGTTTACCAAAAAGAAAAAACGCCTATAATTTCTGAAAAAAGCGTAAGTAAACTAACTAATAAAAAAATTAAATATGTTAAAGTTCTGCAAGACGGAAGAACTATTAGATTTAATGATATTGAAACGGAACTCTTTAAAGAATTAAATTTAGAAAATGGAGCAGAAAAGACATTAAGCAATATTCCTTTAGCTGAAGATTTAGAGGTCACCTGGTCTCCAAACGGAGAAAAGGTGATTATTAAAATCTCAAACAACCGGGCACTATTAGGCCAATTGGGTTATTTCTTAGATAATGAAGCACCTGATAATTTTATCACCACTTGGGTGCTTGATTTTAACACCTCAAAACTACAACAACTTTCTAAATCAATTGGAGGAATTGACTGGCTTTCTGATGATAAAATTATTTACTATTTTTCTGATGCACTGGACTACCCTGAAAGTACAGAAAGTTTTGATAGCTCTTTGGTTGAAGCTGATTGGAACGGAAAAAATTACCAAAAAATATCAGACTTAAACACAGAAGATTTTTATAATGCGAAAATTGTTGTTTCGCCAAATAAACATAAAGTAATTATTTATCCTGAGGTTGAAGGTTTTGGCGATAATAATTTTTATATTTATGATTTAGATGAAAAAAGTTTGCAAAAAATCACCGAAGACGGGTTAACTCCATCCGCAGCCTGGTCCTCAAAAGGAGAACACATACTTTTTTACAAGGTTGATAACAATGGAGAAAACCCAATTCTTTGGTTGGCCAATCAAAACGGAGTGGAAAAAAAGAACACAAAACTATTATCTCCTTATGGTTTAGCTATCACTAGCCCTGATGACAAATATGTATATGCTGTGGTGCCTAAAAATAATAAAATAGAGCTTAATAATTTTGGTGAAAGAACTGGAGACGATTTAATTTATGAGATAAACAGCGGAAGCCTGGATAAAACTATTATTTTTGATACCTCAAACCATGAAGAAATTGACACTATCACAGAAATTGGATTATTAGGTGAAGATATCTTTATTGTTAGCAACAATAATATTTATCGAATAAAAATTTAATGAAAAATAAAAATACAAAAAACAATGGCTTTGTTCTTCCTCTTGTCGCCATAATTGCGGCAGGGGCTGCTTTGTTTTTGGTTTTCTTTTTGCTTGTCTTTTTCCCTTATCTATATCATTATGTCGCTGGACTCGTCGGCGGAGGCAATCAGCCAGTGGGTAGCTGTAATGTGGGCTGCTGTTTTGATGAATCAAAAATCGGCCTTTATACCTCTGGCGGCACAACTATTTCTGATGCAGAAAGCGAGGAAGCTAAAAATTTTGCTATTAACACCCTTCAAGTTGATCCATCAATGATAACGGTTTTTGATAAAAGCTTAGTAGAAAATATGATTCGTTCGGAGGTAGAATGCCAATGGAATAAACTTACATCCGAGCAACAACACGGTGCAACCCAGACTGATGCCCAACATGCCGTTTTAGCTTACCAAGAACACGAAAGTTCTCCCTTTCAATTATTTAAAAAAGAGGGTGAAAGACTTGTACCCAGTCTGACTCACGATAGCTCTGGAACTTGTACAAACATTCTTTCTATTACCGCAGACAAGTGGGGAAACAATAAAAGAAAACAAATCGCCCTATATTGGGATATTAAATACGATATTTATCTTGGTGTCCAAGAAAATATTAGCAATTTTGTTAATAGAGCTTCTGGCTCTGGGAAAGAAAGATGGAGGAATGCCCTTGGTATAACTTTTTTGCCTGGAGATCCCGGACGCTATTGGAGACAATCTAGTGCGGAAATCGCTTGGAAAAAATATCAAAATGAAGTAGCTTATCACTGCTCTGTTAATAATAGCCCATTTTGTAGTCAGTGTGGGCAAAAAATCATTGACCAAGTAAAATTATATGCTGGTCTGCCCTATTCTCAGGATTCTCACTGTGGTCCCAACACCATTGGCCCCAGCGGGGTAAGTGCGGTTGACTGTTCGGGCTTAGCTAGTCGTGTTTATAGAGACTTGGGATTATTCCCTTCTGGAACTTGTTTTCGGACGGCCACTATCCGCGATGGTTCAGCAACTGCTTTAAATTATTTACAAGAAATAAAAGCCGAGGAGGTAAGGACTGGAGACCTGATCTTTTCGGGGACTGGAAGCACTGGACATGTAGTTATTTTCGTTTCTGGAAATGTACTTGGTAAATTTACTGTCTGGGAATCAGGTGGAGGAGGAACAAGTAGTGTTGCTCAAGAAACAAGAAGTGTTCACAATAACCAGCGATATTTCCGTGCTAAAAACTGCCTATAAATATAATTTATTGATTTATGAAAAAAACAATTCCTTGGATTATCGCAATTACTGTCCTTCTTATAATAACAGTTGGGGTGTATTTTCTTTCTGGCTGCCAAAAAGAAGAAAGTGTATCAACTACAGCTGATACAAAAAAAGTTGAAGAGACTATCATTGAAAATAAAATCTATTTTCCTGCTCTGAGTGAATCTGGAAAAGAGGTTTTGTATTTTAGTGGTAATGAAGAAGGGTATTTATACTCACAATCTTTGGAAAATGGACAAATTACTAAACTTAGCGAACAAATAAAATCCCTTGAAGAAATAATTTGGTCGCCTCAAAAAAATAAAGCAATAATTTGTTTTTTAGAAGAAGGTAGTGGTGTTTCCTACCAAGTATACGATTTAAAAACAAAAAAATTTTCTGAGCTTGACAGCCATATACAAAATTTAGCTTGGGCAAACAGTGGGGAAAAAATTATTTATGATTATTATTCTTATAAAGAAAATATTAATAATATTTCCATCAGTAATCCAGACGGCAGTAATTGGAATAAATTAATTGACATCGAATATAGAGAAGGATTTGGGTTTGTAACTTACGCCTCTGAGGAAATTTATTACTACCCAAGGTTAACAGAGATAGGGGGGGACAAAATCTTCCAACTTAATATTAAAAGTGCCCTAACAAAAGAGATTATAAAAGAAGATATTGCTTCCGGAGCTCTCGCTGACAGTAATGGTAATTTAATATTTAATTTATACCATCAAGAAGTTGAAAGTTATACCTTGGCTATTTTACCAAAAGGAACCCAAAACATCATTGATCTAGAAATTAAAAGCGGGATAGATAAAATTGGTATATTTAACAAAAAAAGCTCAGCAATTGTTGCTTCGCCTCAAGAGAATAGTAATGATAAACTATATCAAGTAGATTTAACAAATGGAGATAAAAAAGAAATTACTTATTTAAGTGAAAGTCGAATTAATGCTTACAATTTAATGCTTTCACTAAATAATGAAACCTTATATTTTACTTCAGATAATTATCTCTATAAAATAAATCTTTAATTTTGTTAAAATATAAGTATGCAAGAAGAAAAAAATGAGAACAAAAACAACTTTGGCTCCTGGAGAGAAAATCTAGATAAACAGCAATCAGTTGAAAACAACCAAAAGTCGAATGGAACTAAAGAACCTACAGGCACGCCGGAAGCTGATAGCAGTCAATCTAAGCCCATTGACGGAATGGATAGAAGCTTTTCATTTAAAGAAAGACCAAAAATCAAAGAAGAACCCCAAAAAACATCCTCCCCCCTAAAAAGCAAGATACCAACAAAAGAAACAAAAAGGGGATTTCCTTGGTGGTTGAAAATTTTGCTCTTAATTATTTTGGTGCTAGTCATTTTAGGAGCTTTTTATTTTTTATTCTTTTATAAAAGCACTCTTAAAGTTTCTGTAAATCCCCCTGACGCTCAAATAAAAATTAATGGGGAGTTGAAATCATCAACCATAAAACTTAAACCTGGAGAATATACCTTGGAAATTGAAAAAGAGAGTTATGTAACCTATGAAGAAAAAATTCAAATTAATTATTTCAAAACTTCTGAAATTTCCGTGTTATTAAAAGAAATACCATCACTTATTTCCATTACTGATTTAGAGGCAATGTATCCCGCTTATAATAAAGAACAAGATTTATATCTTTTTTACGTTCCCAAAGAATTTGCTTTCTATCGGGTTGAGGCAGATAAAATTGAAGCCGAAGATAAAAGCCCCACTCTTACCACCCCACACTATATTAAAAATCTAAAAGACGTCGTCTGGAATCAAGACAGGCTAATTGCCATTCTAAAAATCGAAAACAATAACCAGCTTCTTGCAGGAACACCTTTTTATAATCCCATAGTTAACGAGGGAACAATAATGACTTATATGTATGATTTCGGGCGTTATGATTTGTTACACCAAGAGGCCACTTATTGGGGCATCGGAATCAGTGATATCAAATTCACTCCTGATGGTAACCAGGTTGCCTATTACTTTGAACCTGGCACTGGCGAGAAATCATTAATTATTGCCAATAAAGACCGCACTAACCTGAATCGGGCTTTGGATATGCGCAGCTTTACCGATGCTAAAATTTCCTGGGCGAATGACCTGAAAAATATCATAATTGTTAATCAATCTAAAGATTATGCAACAAATCTTATTTACAATTTTGATATTATTAAAAAAGAACTACTACCTATTACTGATACCGGCAATAACATTGATGCTGTTTTCTCCCCAGAAAATGACTTAGTATTATATTCAACTTATTCTTCTGACCCGGATTTTTCAGTTTATAGCTTGCTTTCGGTAATGAAGCCAGACGGCCAAGATAAAAAAGAGCTTAAAGTAAGGAGTCTTTTAAATCAGGTTGTTTTTACCTCACCAGAAAAAATTGTCTTTTTTGAGGAAAAAACCTTACAAGATTTTAAGCTTTTTGGGCAGGATTTAAATTCTTTGGAACGCATTAATTATCTTTATCTCGGTGAATCACTAAAAAATCCAGAGATAGAAGAATTTATCGCCACAAAAAACTCTATAATTATAAGTCAAGGACTGAGTCTTTATACGCTGACACTAATTAGTGATATTTATTAATTATGGCTGAAGAAAAACCCAAAAAAAGGAAAAAATCAAAAGAGGCTGAGGCTAGAGAAAAAAGAGCCCGCGAAGAAATGGAGGCAGGAAGACGCTGGCGGGCTGAAGGAGCTGGCAGGAGGGAGTTTGGTCCTGCTAGAAGACGGTCTCGCCCCGCTTTTGGTATCGGCGAACCAGAAGAAATATCTGAAGAAGGAACAAAAGAAGAAAAAAAAGGAAGAGAAGAAGCACAAAAACAAGCCGAAAAACCGGAAGAGAAGAAGCCAGAAGAAAAAAAACCCAAAGAAGAACCAGAAACCAAAAAACCAGAGGAAGAAGGAGAAACCCCTGAAGCTGAGGCGCCGGCACCCCCAGAAGAAGCGATGCCAAGCGTGCCCAGAGAAGCAGCCGAAAAAGCAGGAGAAAAAGGAAAGGAGTTGGCAGAAAGGGGTATAAAAGAGGGTGGCAAAAAAGCGCTTAAAAAAACAGGCGAAAAAGCTGTCAAAGAAGCTGGCAAACAGGCAGTAAAGCAGGCGGGAAAACAAGCAGTCAAGCTTGCAGCAAAAGAAGGGATTAAGGCAGCCGCCGGAGCCGCCACTCAACCCGAAACCTGGCCAGTTATTTTGGGAATTATCGCTTGGGTACTTATGTTTTTGGTTGGAGTTGCTTGCGCAATTGCTATTATTGCTATTTTTGCAATATATAGCAAACCCGGACGTTCAGCGGTCGAGCTACCCAATGAAAATTTACAAGCCGATATGGTAGAAAGGGGCAAAGCTATTGCTAATGCTGGTGGAGGAGCAGGTGACCTGGTACAAGCCAAAGGTATGCAGGGTGATGAATCATTTAATAAAACCAAAGAGGAAATTGCCGATACACTAGGAGAAAATGTAAGCCAGAGTAAAATACCCTTAATTAACAAAGCCTTTGCTCAATCAAAATCAATTAGTTCTGATAAATTAAATTCTCTTAAAACCCATTATCAAGAACTTGCCACTAATCTTGAAGCAATGCAGGCTGGAAGCAATGACGATATTTTTGTCGTTGAAGAAACAGAACGCATCCAACTAATTACTGCGGCGATGAAAAATGATTTAAGCACCTGCACTGAAAATAATGAAGAATGCACTGAGCTTAAAGCAGATTTAGATAAAATGGATGAAATCATCAATGAAATCAAAAATTATACTTTCACCACAAAAGAAGCCACTATGGCAGGTGAAGCTTACATAAAAACTGAATCTGGCATCGAAATTAACCCTCTTGATTTGCAATATATAAAAGATAATAAAATTGATATCAGAATATTAAGACTCATAAACCACTTGGGTGAAGCTGGTTGGGATAGATTAAAAATATCAAGAATCGTCCAATTTGATCCTGAGGATGATGAATCAAATGTGGAGACAGAAGACGAAAGAACAGTCTCTGCTCACAACACAGGGCAGGCTTTAGATATCTCTGTTGTTGGAACTTATAAATGCAAAAAGAAAAGCATTACCGGCTCCAAGACATACAAAATGCCTTGTTATGTCTATTACCAAACTGGGGCTTCCCCTGATATGCTTCTTCCTTATGGTAATCCAAGAGGAGACACCTTTGATGCTATTTTTGGTAATATGGGGTTTGATGAAGCAGAGCGTATGCTTGAGTTAAGGGAGTTTGAGGGTGACAGCTTTACAGACTTAATGGTCCAAGCAGGGCTCTCGGCAATTTTGGAAAAAACTGGCTTCAGCCCGATAATTTTTGAGTTGCCAGAAAATGACCACGGTTTTGGTGAGGTCGCTTTTGCTGAGGCTTTTGGTTTGCGTCCCGAATCTTTTGACAGAATCATGGAAGCTCAAAATTCCGAAGATGGACTTAAGATTTTAGGCGCAGAAATTTTAGCCCAAAAGCTTGATAGACCAAGTGGCACTTTCATTGGTAATAGTTCTGAAGAAATTTTAGAAAATGCAGCTCGGGCCTATTTACGAAAAGCTTTGGGTGTTTCAAGAACAAGCTATGGGGGAAGAATGGATTATCGGGGAATAGGGATCGCTCTCTTGGAATCAGCCCTATTCACAAGAGATGAGGCAAGGATTAAAGAAAAATTATCTTTGAGCCAAAACATTGTCAATAAAAGTCTAGATTTATCTTCTGACACAACAAACAAATTTCTTTCCGGAGAATATAATTTTAACCAATTCACTGAGGAAATAGGCAAAAACGAAATCAATAAAATTTCCAAGACCTATCAAGGGGTGGGCAGAGAAAGAGCTCTTGGTATAGCTTCTGGCTCCCTAGATTTGATACTTGCAAATGATAATAATACTTTGCGAAAAGTGGGTGCTGCCACTTTAGCTCGCAGCATGATGATGGACGAGGACAATGCCTATAACAACCCTGGTACATTTATTGCGGCTGTGGATCATGAAGCAATTTTAGACTTCAATGTATTAAATCAAGAAAAAATGGCCAAAGTGTTAAAGGGGGGATATGAGGGCGAGGAAGAGCTAAAACTGATTGCCTCCGAATTCTTACAAGAGAAATCAAAACAAAACATTAATAGCGCAATTGTTAGTGGTTTAAGAAGATTAAACTACTCACCAGGCCTTGATTCTGCTCAAATTAAAAATCTTTTAACTGACCCGGAATTTTTAAAAAAGGTAATTCTAGAAACCAATAGTTCTATCTTAGATAACAGCATCTATTCTTATTATGCACAATTTGGTAACTACACAATGACAGATGATGATATAGGAAGATTAAGAGCCGGAGATTACTCAACGGTGGCTATGAGGGTTGGAGGAGCGGTTTTTGAAAACGAGCTTAACTTTCCTAGGGGGTTTATCAGTTCTATTGTTGAGGGAGATTACAAAGACTCTCTTGTCAAGGGCGGTATTGCTCTCTTGGCACAAGCACTAGGGGTAAATTTAGCTGATGTGGCTTTAAGTGAGGACTTTTATACTCCGGGCAAAATACCCGATATTTTTGCAGAGAAAAAAATTGAGGCTAGGGGTTTCGAGGCGGGAAGCTTTACCGGAAGTATTAATGAAGTAATAGCAAAAAACGAATTGGTTAGAGTTGCTGCCTCCTTTGCTCTTTCTGAAGAAGAATTTGGAGTAGTTAAAAATGGTGGAATTGATGACTACATAAAAAGCAAACTTTATTTGGTTGATTCATCCATTGGCGTACCTAATGGATCAAGTTATGAATTTATTACTGGGCAAATTTCAGCCGACCAATTAACTGAAAGGTCATCTCAAAATATGGTAAGTGTTATTACAAGTGCTGGTATCGCTGGTATTGCTCGGCAGTTTGGGCTGGACGAATCTCACCTACCAAGCGGAGATTTGGCAGGTGCAATCCTTGGCAGTGACAGAAATGCCATCCAACAATTTTTTTCAAGCTTAGCTGACTCTTATATTAATCAAAAACTACTAAATCGTAATGGTTTTTTTGAAGAAATGGTAGCTCAAAATTCAATTGACGTAAAAAGCATTTTAACAAGAGAGGGAATTAGAATTTTTAGTGAACTAATTAATACCCGTGCTCCTAAAGAAATTGAAAACATTTTTATTGATGCCTATATGCAAGGCGGTAATGCGGGTTTCTATTCAGGTGGATTTTTCCCAGCCAATTATCTAAGGGAAGGAACAGGAATAACTAATAATAAAGATTTGGGAGATTTTATTTTAGGAAGAGCCCAAACAGCTATTTCTCATTGGGGGGTAGGTCAACTAACCCAGGCGGTTAATCAGGTTTTTGGAAATATTGGAATTGATTACAATGAAGCAAGGCTTATGATAACAGGTGATAAAGCAGCGGCTCAAGCTGCGTTTGATGTTGAATTAGCCCGAAGTGGAAATAGATCGGCCGCAAACGATGCCTATCGAAGAGCCCTTAACAATTCCCGAACTCAGGTGGGCAAGAATGTGGGTTATGCTTATTTAGATTTACAATTTAATCGGGTTGACCCCAATATTCCTTATGGCACCTCAAGAATTTTAATAGAGGGGACAAATGAGGAAAGAGAAGCGTTTGCTTTATCATTTTTCGAAGAAAAAATTGAAATTAACGGACAACCCCTCCCCCCAGGAACACTGCAAAGCGTAGTAAGATATTTCCAGGGCGAGGATATAGATCTTGAGCCAACCGCTCTGGCTATTGCCGACCAACAATTAGGACTTCCTGCTGGAACTACTGCAACCATTCAGAGTTTTATTGAAAATAACGGTGAGTTTGGTTTTAACCTTGATAACCTTGACGTTTGGGCAGCTAACAGTATAAATGGTTTTTTTGTGGATGAATTTGGTTTCGATATTAATAAAATAATTGACTTAGAGGCATCTATAGCCAGTGGGCAAATTATTGTCGCAAGTGATCCTTATACCTTACTTGCCCAAATCGCTCTTGGTGCTTTTGGGGAGCAAATTGACTCTGCTATTGGTATCCCGGGCTTTACAAATGGGGTGGTGGTGGGTCTTCTTACAGGCAATTGGTTACCTTTGGCGTTTGCTGTTATCAGTAAAATTTTTGGTTTTTCTATTAGTTGTCAAGATCCAGTAAAAATTACTCGGGAGCATGTAAGACTTACCCTTGGACAAATGCTTAATGCGCCCAATACACCCAACCAAATTGCTACTTATAGGGAAGAAGACATTAATTATTATTCTGGCCTAAAAGATAGTGGTGAAATTGACCCTAGACTAGAAAACACTCTTTATACAAAATATGGCCCCCCAGAAACAAGACTTTTTCAGGGTATGTTTACCCTGCCCTGGGCTTATGATCACATACATGCAGGTTATTAATCTGCGTTGTTTGGAGAATAAATAAAATCTATATCTCTTAGTTTGGTTCTTTTTTTGATTCTTTTTTTAATCTTGTTTTCAAACATTTTCAATTTGTGGGAAATTAATGAATTCTTTGTTGAAAACTTCAATCTTTTTCCGTCAAATGAAAGCACTTTCACAAAACCAGAATCAGATTTCAGGGTTTTTTCTATTTCTTCTTTAGCAATACGACAAACCAAAGAAGAACTCATTTGATTGTGATTCTTTAAGTATTTTTTTTGAATTAATCTCCAAATAGATTCAGGCATAAGACTTGATTTTATTTAGTTTGATTAACCTTGCTCCTTTTTTTGATAGACTTTTAGCAATTTTTTTATTAGATGTTGTGATAACTGTTTGGGGGATTTTTAAAATAAAATCCATAAGATGGCTCTCTCTTTTTGCGTCTAATTCTGAATACATGTCATCTAAAAGCACAACGGGCTTTTGTGTTTTTTTCTTTATAATATAATCCATTTCTGCTAGTTTTAAAGCGATAATCAAACTTCTTATTTCTCCTCTGGAGGAATATAGAGCTGCATCTTTGCCTGAAACTAAAAATCTCACATCGTCTCTGTGCGGCCCGTAAAGAGTGTTGCCATATCTTAATTCTAAATCAAAGTCCACAGCCAATCTTTCTGTAAATGCCTCTTTTATATCCTTGTGGTTATTTTTTTGTACAACTGATGGTGTATATTGAAGAACGGTTTTCTGTTTTCTTTTTATTATTTTTTTATGGTGTTTTAAAAGAAACACGTTTAAAGCCTTGCATGTTTTTTTTCTTTTTTTCATTATTAGGGAACTGGTGTTAATTAATTCTTGGTCCCAAAAAACAATTTCTTTTTTGTCTTTTTTGTTTAGAGAAAGGTCTTTTAATATTTTATTTCTGTTCAGTAGTGTTTTTTTAAACTTAATTAAGGTTGAAAGATAAGATTTATCTGTTTGTGAAATAAGTATATCTAAGAACCTTCTTCTTTTGTTTGGGTTTCCTGTGATTATATCGAGACTCTCTGGGGCAAAATAAACGGTTAGAAATTCACCGATAATGTCTTTTGGGGGAAAAATTTTGCCATTTAAGGAAAAAGTCTTCCCATGATTATTTTTATTATCAAGAATTAGGCGAATTGTCTTTTTTTCTTTATTTTTTTTAATAACCAACTCTAAAAAACTATCTTCTGTGTCCCAGTTTATTATTTCTTTTGTTTTATTTGTCCTATTGGATCTGGTGGTTGATAAAAGTGTTAAAGCTTCCAATATACTGGTTTTTCCAGAGCCGTTGGCACCAAAAACAATATTAGTATGTGCAAAATTAATCTCTTTTTTTTTATGATTGCGATAATTAAAGAGTTTTAAGTTTATAATTTCCATCTATTTAGTTTATTCTTCTGTTTTGAGGGGCATTATAACATAAAGAAAGTCTTTATCTTCTTTTGATTTTAATACCCCAGGACTAAATTTACCTGTCATCTCAAAATCAATATCTTTGTCCCCCAAAACAGACAAAACATCGGTGATAAACTTTGCATTAAAAGCGATTTTATTATTATCACCTACAACCAAGCTGTTTATCTTTGATTTATTATCACCCACTTGATTAGATGTGGCTAAAACCCTAACTTCGCCCTTATTATCAAAATTCAACTCTATTCCGCTACCAGAGTCTTGGGCGAATAAACCAACCATCTTAAGGGTACGGTTAAAGTCTTGGGAACGAAGACTGGCACGGGTTTTGTGTTCTTTGGGTATAATCTGTTCATATTCAGGAAATTCTCCTTCAACTAATCTTGAAATAATTTCCACTCCTAATAAATTAAAAGATATTTGGCTTTCGTTTAATTTTATAGATATATCTCCTGGCTCTAAAGTAGAAATAATTCTTACTAGTTCTTGCATTGTTTTTAAAGGAACAATAAAATTATTATCTTGTTCTGGTTCGTTTTTAATATTTATATTTTTTTCAGCCAAACGATAACTGTCGGTGGCTACAAGTTTTAGTTTTTTGTTTTCTATTTTAAAATAAACCCCACAAAGAACGGGTCTTGTGTCGTCTGTCGCAGCAGCTATAATAACCTGATTAATTGCTTTTAAAAAATCATCACTGTTTAAAACTAAAACCTCTTTACCTTTAACTTTTGGTATTAAAGGAAACTCTTCTGCTGACATCCCCTTAATGTGTGCGAGACTGTGTTTACTTTTTAAGGTTAGGGTTTTGTTTTTTAAGCTTAGGTTAATCTTTTTATCATTACTTACTGCAACAAAATCACACAAAAGCCGAGAAGGGATAGTTATTTTACCTTCTTTAATTATTTTTGCACCAATAATTGCAGTGATTCCAATTTCTAAATCTGTTGAAGTTATAATTAACCTTCCTTTACTGGCTTCTAGTAATATATTATTTAAAATTGGTAGTGTGGTTCTTGTACCAACTAAACGCCCGGCAAGTGTAAGTCCTTTATTTAATTTACTTTGTGCACATGATAGTTTCATATTACTTTTTAGTTTATATATTTTAGTAGTATATATAATTATTGTGGATTTTGAGGATATTTATTATTTTAACCTTAAAAAATTAATTTTTATTTGTTTATTTTATTGTTTATAAAAGGAATATAACTTTTATTTTTTTGTGGATATTTTTTTTATTTTTATTTTTTATATATTAATCCACAAAAAATAACCACAATACATTGTGGATTATTGCCCTATATATATTTTTTCTTTTATCATTGAAATCTCTTTTTGTAATGACTCGTCATTTAAAAGAAGTCTTTCTATTTTTTCAACCCCATGCATTATGGTTGTGTGATCCTTTTTTTTCATTTTTTCAGCAATTTTTGGGAAAGAATAATTAAATTCATGTCTTAATAAATACATCGCGACTTGTCTTGGAAAGGCAATATTTTTACTTCTTTTTTTACTTAAAAATTCACCTATTGGTATTTCATAAAATTTACAAATAAAACTAAAGATTTTTTCTGGGTCCATTTCCCTTTTTCGTTGGTCAATGACCAATGAAAGTGCCTTTTCTGTTAACTCTTTACTTATTTGTTTTCCTTCTATTTGGCTAAAGGCAATTAATCTATTTAATGCACCCTCCAATTCCCTTATGTTGTGTTGAATATTTCTTGCTATATAGTCTACAATTTCTTGATTAATATCTATTCCTTTTTCTTTTGCCTTTGCTAAAAGTATTGCGCACCTAGTTTCAAAATCCGGCATTCCAATATCAGCTATCATACCCCACTCGAAACGAGAACGAAGTCTATCCTCTAACAACGGTATAGCTTTTGGGGGCCTGTCAGATGAAATTACAATTTGTTTATTTTTTTGGTGCAGGGCGTTAAACGTATGAAAAAATTCTTCCTGAGTTCTTTCTTTCCCAGTTAAGAATTGAATATCATCAACAAGAAGCGCATCAACATTTCGATATTTTTCTTTAAATTTTTCTCCCCCACCACTTCTAATGGTTTGTATAAATTCATTGGCAAACTGCTCACAGGGCATATAAAACACTTTTTTATTTGGAAATCGACGATTAATTTCATTACCAATAGCATGCATTAGGTGGGTTTTGCCCAAACCAACCCCACCGTACAGAAAAAGAGGATTATATGATTTTCCTGGTGTTTTTGCCACAGATTGTGATGCTGCTGCTGCTAATTTATTAGAGTCGCCAACAATAAAGTTTTCAAAGGTGTGGCGTTTATTTAATATTTTAACCCCGCTTTTTTTAATTGGTTGTGGTTCAGGGATATTTTGCTTGATTATTTCAGGTGTATCTTCCTCAAAAAGTTTTTTGGTTGCTACTTTAAATCCAATTTCTTTGATTTTAGGCATTGATTTTTTGAGAGCCTTAAGGATATGATCCTTGTATTTATTTTCAAGCCACTCTTTGGCAAAACTATTAGGTACCCCGATTGTAATTTCTTCGCTTAAATCTTCCAAAATAAAAGTATCTTTAAACCAGGTTGTAAAGTTAGCACGCGAAAGCTCGATTTCAAGCTCCCCTAAGACTATATTCCAAATTTCTTCCTTTCGCATACAACTTTTATTAATTTTTTTATATGTAGTTCAATTTTAGGTTGTAGTGGTTTCTGAAACAAGATTATTTTACCAAACAATATCCACAATTTTCAAATAATATGACTAAGTTTATCAACATGGCCTGTGGAAAAGTAAAAAATTATCTAAACCAATTGACTAAAGGTTGTATTGGGGTTAGTATATTAAAGTAAACTATAACCATAAATATGCCCAAAAGAACATATCAACCAAAAAAAAGAAAAAGAAAAAAACGCCACGGCTATCTAAAAAGAAAAAATTCTAAAGCAGGAAAGTCAGTCTTAAAAAGAAGAAGAGTAAAAAAACGAAAAAGAATAACCCCCTAAGCCATGTTGTCCTCAATAAACCGACTAAAAAAGAATCAGGATTTCAAAAAGATTTACCACAAAGGCAACAAAACAAAGGGCCAGTTTTTTGATTTTTTTTATTTAAAAAGCACAGAAAAATATACACGTATAGGGATTGTTATTAATTCAAAAATAGCAACGCTGGCGACAGAGAGAAATAAGCAAAAAAGAATGGTCAGAGCATATACCTCAAGACATTTAAAAAACTCAAAAGAGCCAATAGATATTATCATCAAAATAAAAAAAATAATTAAAGGCAACGAAAAAAAACAGGCAGAAAAAGAACTACAAGAACAAATTCAACAAATTTTAAATGTTAAATAAGTTAAATAAAATAATTCGTTTTCCTTTTTTAATAACCATAAAAGGTTATCAAAAGACCGTTTCGCCAGATCACGGCTTATTTAAAGGTCTCTTCCCTTATGGTTATTGCAAGTTTAGCCCGACTTGTTCCACTTATACCTATCAAGCAATTGAAAAACACGGCATAATAAAAGGGGGAGCTTTGGGTTTTTGGAGAGTTTTAAGATGCAATCCTTGGAATGATGGAGGAGAAGATCCCATACCTTAAAAGTAAGAACAAATAACTACTTAAACATGCTTTCTGTTTTTTGGACACAAGTATTTATAAGACCACTGACAAATCTTCTGATTTTTTTGTACAACATAGTTCCTGGGCATGACTTAGGAATCTCAATAATTATTCTCACTATAATTATTCGGTTAATTCTCTATCCTTCTTCCCGCAAAGCAATCAAGAGTCAACGTGCTATGCAGAACTTACAGCCACAATTAGATAAGATAAAAGAAAAACACAAGGATGATAAACAAAAACAGACACAAGAAACTCTCAAATTATATCAAGAAAACAAAATCAGCCCATTTAGTTCTTGCCTGCCCCTTTTGATACAGATGCCGATATTGATTGCCCTGTATTGGGTTTTTAGGAAGGTTTCTGTTGAGGATGTCTCTGGTCTTCTTTATTCTTTTATATACGCGCCACAAAATTTTAGTCCTTATTTTTTAGGACTTATAGACTTAACTAAGCCAGAGGTTTATGTCTTGCCGGTTCTGGCTGGAGCATCTCAGTTTATTCAATCTTGGATGATATTGAGGCGCAGTAAAAAAGAACACAAGCCAGACGAGAAAGTGCAGGATATTGGTAGTGCCATTTCAAAACAAATGACTTATATTTTTCCTATTATTACTATAATTTTTGCTGCCAGCCTCCCGGCAGCGATTGCTCTTTATTGGATAACCACCAACTTGTTTTCAATAGTTCAACAATATATCATAATGAAAGAAGAGAATTCAGAGCCTAAAGCAATTGTAAGGAAAAAATAAAATGGGAAAAAAAGAAAAAATAAAAGAAATAACCAAAAAAACACTGAAAAAGTTACTATTTGAATCAAAAGTGAAGGTGGATGAAACTGATAACAGCTTTTTAATTTATATTGATTCTCAAGAAGCAGGAATGATGATTGGTAGAAACGGTGAAACTCTAAGAGCACTGCAGCACTTATTAAGATTAATGGCAAATAAGGAATTTGGTGATTTTGTTTCTTTGTCGGTTGATGTTGCAGGATATAAAGACAAGAGAAGACAAGACCTAGAAACATCTGCACTAAAGGCAGCTGAAGCTGCTGTTAAATCTGGCAGAGTACAGCTTTTAGAACCCATGAACTCGTTTGAGAGAAGAGTTATCCATATGTTTTTATCAAGACGCCCTGATATAGAAACTGAATCAGTAGGAAATGAGCCCAATCGCCGGGTAATTGTGAGGATGAAGAAGAAACAATTGGCATAAGATATTCTTTATATGCAAAATGAATATTTCAAGACATCGGTATTATCTGAACCCGACCTAGACAAAAGAATCAAAAATTTAGAAAAAACATTTAAAGAATTATATAAAGCGCCGCCGGAGTTGATTGTTAGAGCTCCGGGCAGGGCGGAGATTGTTGGCAACCACACCGATTATAATAATGGCTTTACTCTTTCAGCATGCATTTCCAAAAGCATGCTTTTATTTTTTCGTAAAAGAAAAGACAAACTTATTAGGGTGTTTTCTAATAAATTTCCAACTCCTCAGCCACTTGTTTTTAAAGTAAGTACAAGAGCAAAAAAAAGGAGTAATTGCTACTCAAATTATTTAAAAGGGGTTATTAAAGAGTTAATAAGTCTTGGGATTCAGGTTTCTGGAACAGACATATTAATTGGAAGCAATATTCCTTTGGGCTCAGGTGTTTCATCATCTGCGGCATTGGAAGTTTCAACTGCCTTGGGTTTTTTACATCTTTCCTCCCAAAAAATTGATTCTTTGACAGTCGCGGCCTTATGCCAGAGGGCAGAGAATACTTTTGTGGGAAGCCCTTGTGGTTTTTTAGACCAAGGGACAATTGTTTTTGGCAAAAAAGAAAGATTAATTTTTATGGATTATATGCCTCGAGATAAATATCCTGTCTCACGCATTAATTTAATACCCACAGTTTTTGCAAAGCACCAGGCCTCTTTTATTGTGGTGGTTGATAAAGAATCCAAAAGGCAACTCGGCTCTTCAGGTTATCCAGCAAGAAGAAAAATGTGCGAGGGGAGTTTGCCATTTTGGTCGACAAAGCTGGAGAAGAAAATCAGAAGCCTCAGGGAAATTGATGCCAAAATTTTTACCAGGTATAAAGGTGAGCTAAAAAAGATTAATACAACTATGTGTAAAAGGGTGGAGCATATAGTTTATGAAAACCAGAGAGTCTTAAATTCAGTTAAAGCTTTGAAGAGGGGCAACATAAAACATTTCGGAAAACTTTTAACCTCATCTGGTGGAAGTGCCCTAAGACTCTATGAATTAGATGAAAAAACCCCTGAATTAACTTTTCTTTATAATCAAGGAAAAAAAATTAACGGGGTCTTGGGAATAAGAAATATGGGCGGAGGATTTGCCGCCACAACACTTGCTTTAGTTGAAGATTCAGAGTTTGAAAACTTTAAGAAAAAACTAGATCAATTATACAAAAGGAGATTCAACAAAGATCTTGATTTTATTAAATTCAAAGTTACAGAAGGCGCGGGGATAATAAAAAGCACTCTCCCATTGCGAAAGAAAATAAAAAAAACCATTAAAGTCTAAGATATCTCTTATTTAACAATGAACTTTATCATCAACAAGGCGACAATATTGATTACTTTGATGACGGGATTAATAGCAGGTCCGGCTGTATCTTTGTATGGATCACCGACCGTATCGCCTACAACTGCTGCTTTATGAGCAGGAGAACCCTTGCCACCAAGATTACCCTCTTCAATATATTTTTTGGCATTGTCCCAGGCAGCTCCGCCAGTTGTCATAGAGATAGCAAGATAAAGCCCTCCAGCGATTGAACCAATTAAAATTCCTGCCAAAGTTTTTTCACCCAAAAGAAAACCAACAATTAGAGGAATGGCAACTGGCAGAAGACTGGGTATAATCATCTGTTTTAAAGCAGATTTAGTTACAATATCGACTGCGCGGTCGTACTTTGGTTTGGCCGAACCATCCAAAATCCCTTTTATCTCTTTGAACTGGCGCCTTACTTCTGAAACAACAGCTGAAGCAGCTTTACCAACAGCCTCTAAAGCTAAAGCACCAAATAAATAAACTGTGAGAATCCCGATTAAGAAGCCGACTAAAACATAAGGGTCTGAAATATTAAAAGAAAAAGATTCACCAGTTATTTTAGTTATTTCTTCTGTGAAAGCTGAAAAAAGAACTAATGCCGCAAGACCAGCTGAGCCGATAGCATAAGCCTTAGTTACAGCTTTGGTGGTATTGCCCACAGCATCTAAAGCATCGGTTGTTTCTCTGACACTTTCATCCATGCCGGTCATCTCTGCGATGCCGCCGGCATTATCAGTTATGGGTCCATAAGAATCAATAGCAACAATTATGGGAGCAAGTGAGAGCATCGCAGTGACCGCAAGTGCTATCCCCACGAGCCCTGAAAGCTGGTAACTTGCTAAAATAGCAATAGAAATTATAATTGCAGGCAAAGCTGTAGAATATAGGCTTGTCGCAATTCCTGAGATGATATTAGTTGCCGCACCTGTTTTAGAGGCAAGAGCGATTTTTTTGACAGGATTAAACTTGGTGCTTGTGTAGTATTCAGTTATGACAAAAAGAAGAATAGTTACACCAATACCAATCAAATTAGCCCAAAACCAGTTGATATCATTAATCCAATAGTAATTAAGGATATAATAACCAATAATTGCAAGGATGACTGAAGCGCCAAAAGCTGTATAAAGAGAAGCCATAATACTTTTACTCTTTTTAAGTAGAACAGAAGAAAGAATGGAAGCAATTATTCCAACCCCACCAACAGCTAAAGGAAAAACAAAATAGATAGGATTATCAAATAAAAGACTAATTAAAATCATAGAAGCGCCAATAGAAACAACATAAGTTTCAAAAATATCAGCTGCCATGCCCGCGCAGTCGCCAACATTGTCACCTACATTATCTGCAATAACAGCCGGATTTCGTGGGTCATCCTCGGGGATGCCTGCTTCGACCTTTCCAACAAGATCAGCACCAACATCAGCCCCCTTGGTGTAAATTCCTCCTCCTAAACGGGCGAAGATGGAAATTAGGGAGCCGCCAAAACCAAGAGCAACCAAGACCTCAGCGTCTTTAAATGCCCACCAAGAAAGGACCAAAGCCAAAAGCCCTAAGCTTCCAGTTAAAATTCCTGTGACTACCCCGCCCCTGAAGGCAAGATTTAATGCCGGGAAAAGACCTTTTTTGGCGAGATTTGCGACTCTAACATTAGCACGCACAGAAATAAGCATGCCGATAATTCCAGCAAGAGCCGAACAAACAGCACCAATCAAAAACCCAAGAGCCATTTTCAAATCAAAAGCCAAGAAAAGAACAATAAAGATTATAACAGCAACCACAGCGACTGTTTTATACTGGCGGGATAAAAAAGCAACAGCCCCTTCCTGGATGGCGCTCGCTATATCTTTCATCTTTTTATTGCCTGCTTTTTTCTGCAAAATCCAATAGATTAAATAAATGCCATAGATAATACCCAAAAGGGCAGAAATCAGAGCAAACCACAAAAACTTAGTTTCCATTTTACCTCCAAAATAAAATTTAGGTTATGTTATTTTCTTATTGCAATATTTTAACCTAATAGGTGTTTTTTTTCAACTTAATGCCATTGCTTTTTGTTTCCAAGATTTAGGCATTTTCTCTATGGCATACCTTAAAGCAGTGCGAGGCATTTTTTCTTTGTGCTTCATAACGAAAGCAAGGACCTCTTTTGGATAAAGATTGCTTGCTTCTTTTAATGTCCAGCCATATCCTTTCTGCACTAAGTCATCCCTATCTTCAAGTAGGATATTAGAAATCTCAAAGATTTTTTTAAGTTGCTTTTTCTTCCTTATTGAAACTATTAAAGAAACAGCACTTGCACGTCGTAGCCATCTATTTTTAGATTTTGCCCATTTGTTTAAATTTTTGTTGAGTTCGGAAAAACCAAATAAAAAATACCCCAAAGGGTGAACGCAAAAATCATCACAAGAGCCCCAATTAGAAATATAATTTTTGAGCCAGTGCTCAAAGATTTTAAAATCAGATTTTTTATAATCAATTTTTTTTCTGTAAACCCAATCAAGGGCAATAACTATTTCTTCTGAATATCCAGATTTAAGCAAGGTTTCAGCTAGTTTAAACAATTCATTTTTATTCAAATCTTTGATTTTTTGGTAATAATTTTTCGCAATTCGACGGACAAGAGGAACTCTCACCCCATAAATTTTAATTGGCTCTTTAAAAAAGTTCTTTGCGCTTTTTTTGTATTCAACATCAATATCTTTTCGCAATTCTTTGCGGATTGATTTAATAATTTGTTTCATCGGCTTATTTTAAGTGGTTTTTAATGAGCTCACTTAATTCATTGATGTGATTTTCTTTGTCTTGCTCCATTTTTTCCCAGAAAGCAATGCAGTCATCACATCCCTGGGCGTCTTCTTTGTACATTTTTTTAATACGCCAGAGACTTTTGTGTTCCACCACAAGCTGGTTCATTAAATTGTAAATGTGGTTATCAAGCATAATCCTCCTTTATTATTTGGCGGAGAGACTGGGATTCGAACCCAGGATCCCGTGAAACGAGATACGGCTTTTCGAGAGCCGCGCCTTCAACCACTCGGCCATCTCTCCCTATATATTCTCCAAATTTTCTTTTAGACGGAGTTCTAATTTTTCTCGGTACTTACGCCGCATATCTTTGGCGTGAGTTTTTAAGATTTCTCTTTTAGCAATTATCCCTACCCCAATTTCTGAAGAATCAGCTTCTTCCAAGACCCTTTTAGCTTGCCATTTATAAAGCCATTTGTCAATTTGGCTTGCTCCAAAGAGATTTAAGAGTTTTTCTAAAATAAATCTTAGATATCCTACAACCCCTTTTTCTGATTTAATTTTTAGGGAGAAAAAGTGTCCTGGTAAATCTTGTCGGTACCAGATATTTTTATTTATAAATTTTTTAAAGGATTTAAAGCCGAATACCGGTATTAATCCAGCGATCCAGAAAGAAAGATAAGGATCAAAAGGTCGAGCATAAATTCTATCTAAATTAAGATTATCCTGGGACAAAAAGAAGGACAAACAAAATTTGTTAGGACTTTTTTCTACATTTCGCGGACGCTTAATACCTAGAATTTTAAATAAAATATGGGAAAGTGTTCTTGAAATCCATAAGCGGTTCTTTTTGGTTATGATGAATAGGTCAATATCACTTGATTTTTTAGCGTTGTGATAAGAGAGCGAATTACAAACAGAGACCGAACCCACAAAAGGTACAAACCCAAGAAGCTTAGCGTAAAATTTAGCCCTTTTTAATTTTTTTTCAGAAACCACTGTTCTTTTTTGGTGGATTTTGATAATTTTTTGTCTTCCCTTAAGAAACCAATAGTTATCCTTCTCTTGAATTAATCCTTCGCCCTGTAGACGTTTTAAAATTATCAAAACATCCATTTCTGAAGCAGAGGTGCGGAATAAAAACTTTTGGATGTCTTCTGTTTTTAGGGGGATTGAGAAGATATCAAAATAAGAAACCGTTGTAATGATTGCTTGTTTAAGAGGATGATGATATTTCACCTCTTTTTTTATTAGTTCTCCGTCTTTAATTTTGATTTGGATGGTAGGCACAGTAAGAATTAAAAATTAATAAATAAAAATTAAAAATCACCTCACTGCCATTATATCATTCAGGAAAAAAATTATACCAATTGAACAATGAAGCAATGAAACAATTAAACCTTAAATATTCACTTGCCACAAGCAAGAAATTAATTTAACCTATTAAATAAGTATGCAGAAAATCTAGTCTGGGGTTAGGATGCACCTAACAACCAGTCAAGGGAGAGAGAGCCCATGGTTGTGAGACGTTTCAGAGCTCCTGCCCTGGACGAGTTCGAATTAGAACCCATTAGGGCAGCAGCCGAGGAGTGCGGGATTAGGGCAGACGTCATGATGTCTGAGCTCTGCTACAATCTCGGGACTGTAGGCCGACTCACCAGACGCGACCGGCAGATAGTTGACTATCTCTTCAGAGAAACATATGACCCTGACGGTTATGGGTCCACGAGCTTTCTGTCAGGATGCCCAGCGGTGGTCGAGATTGGACCCCGCCTTGCTTTTGAGAGCCCTGATTCCACCATCCGTGCTGATTACTTCAGGGAGTGCGGTGTGACTTCGATAGAGCGCGCTGAAGCGACGCTTCGCCTCGGTTTTCCAAGAAGAGTGAGCAAGCGCCGCCTACAGGCGTTCGCCAGAGGGCAAATGGACCCGATGGTCCAGGCGTTCTACCCAGAGCCCATCAAGACGTTTGACACCGGCATCATTCCAGAGCCGGTCAAGATAATCCCTCTTATTGAGGAGGGGATGCCGGCTCTTGAGAAAGCGAATGCAGAGCTTGGGTTGGGGATGGATGATCAGGATAGGGTTTTCATCCTCTGGTTCTTTGTTGAATTCTTTGGCAAGAACCCGACGGATGTGGCCCTTTTCATGATTGCCCAGTTCCTGAGCGAGCACTGCAGGCACCAGTGGTTCACTGGGACGCACTACGTCGACGGCAAGAAGGAACTGCGTACGCTCTTGGAGGTTGTCAAGCGCGCCTGGCTGGCCAGCCCTGGAGAGGCAGGCCTTGCCTTCTGTGATGACTCCTCGACGACTCTTGGAGCTTTCATCCGCGACCTTCTGCCAAGGCTTCCTGGCAAAACCAGCGACTTCAAGCTGGTGCGGCGCTTCCTCCATCTGACGATCGAGATTGAGACCCATTGCCACCCGACACGGATTTACGCCTATGCCGGAGCAGCTACTGGTCCAGGCGGAGACATCCGCGATGGGCGGGCTGTCGGGCAGGGAGGCAAGTCCCTTATCGGCATTGCCGGATACCATACCGCCAATCTGGAACTCGGCAGGCCCTGGGAGCGCGGTTCGCGCTGGAAGCAGAGGCAGCCTGAGCTGATGACAGCGCTTCAGGTGGCCCTTGATGGCAGTCGAGGTGTGGCAGACTACGGCAACTGCTTTGGCCGGCCGACCATCATTGGTGTCTGCCGTGAGGTTGAGCTGACTATCAACGGTCAGAGGTGGGGCTATCGTAAGCCCATTCTCTTGGCCGGCGGTGCGGGAGTGATAGACGACCTCCATCTGATCAAGGGCAAGCCGAAGAAACGCATGCTCGTGGTTCAGGTCGGTGGTCCAGCATTTGATATCGGTGTTGGAGGAGCTGGAGCTAGCTCCATGATTAGTGGCCAAAGCAAGGCTGAGCTCGACTACAAATCAGTCCAGCGGCCACAGCCTGAAATGGAGCGGCGGATCGAGGGAGTCTTCGATGCCTGTATTGCCATGGGCAAAAGGACTCCTATCGTCAAGCCCCAAGATCTCGGCGCTGGCGGCGACTGTGTTGCCATTCCCGAGCTGGTCTTGCCCGAGGGAGCTCGAATTGAGCTGCGTGAAATTCCTCTGGGCGACAGGACTATCACAGTCCTTGTCTACTGGTGCAACGAGAGCCAGGAACGCTACGTCTTCCTCATCTGGCCTGACCGCTACAAGGAGTTCAAGACGTTCTGCATCCGCGAGCGTGTGCCCTGCAAGGTAGTGGGCGAGGTTACTGGTGACGGACGACTGGTGGTACACGACTCGGAGACTGACACCGATCCCATCGATCTACCGATGCAGGAGCTCTTAGAACGCATGCCGCGTAAGACATACCATCATAAGCGTGTGCCGATTCGCACTCGGCCACTCAGATTCCCCATTGATCTTTCCGTCCGTGGGGCTCTTGGTCTGATTGTCCAGACGACCCAAGGCGGCTCCAAGGACTGGCTCACAAGCATTAAGGACGCCACTGTTGGCGGCCGGACAGTCGTCCAGCAGAATATCGGCAGGGGCAACGTGGCCCTTTCCGATTATGGCATCTATGCCTTGAGCCACTTTACCAAAGTGGGTTCAGTCGTAAGTATGGGCGAGCAGCCCCTAGTGGGACTTGTTTCGCCCGAGGTCATGGGACGTCGTTCGGCGGCAGAAGCCTTCACCAACATGGCGGGCGCTCTGATCTCCGGTTTTGAGTCAAGCCATCTCCAGCTAAACTGGATGTGGCCGGCAAAGGAGCCAGGTGAAGCGCCGCACATGTTCGATACGGGAAAGGCCGTCGACCGCTGGATTAGGCGCCTGATAACGCGCATCACCGGCGGCAAGGACAGCCTCACCCTGGTCGATGTGATAATCTCACCCTCGGGCAAGATGCATCGCTGCAAGGCCCCGAGGACGATCGTCATCACCGCACAGTCACGGATGGATGATGTACGGATTCATGCCACTGCTGATCTTAAGCAGGCGGGGAGCACCCTTCTCTTCATTGACCTCTCTGATGGCAGCAATGCTCTCGGCGGGTCGCTCTTGGCCCAGGTCCATAACCAGGTCGGCGACAAGTGTCCTGATGTCTGCTCGGCCCGCAAGTTCGGCAGCGCTTTCCTAGCTGTTCAAGATCTACTGCGTCAAGATCTCATCAGGTCAATCCACGACCGCAGCGACGGCGGGCTTATACTCGCCCTGTGCGAGATGGCTTTTGCCGGCTACTTGGGAGTGGATATCGACTTGAAGAGCAGGAAACACAATGCCTTGGAGGTTCTCTTCAGCGAGGGCCCGGGGCTCATCATTGAGACTGGCGAACCCGAGGAAGTGGTTGAAGCGCTTAAGGCCGCCAGAGTACCGGTCAAGAAACTCGGGGCCGTAACCGCAGGAGAAGAGCCAAGAGTCAACATCCGCTTCAACGGCGAGTCAGTGGTTGACGAGCCCACGCTCAAGCTTCGCGCTGAGTGGGAAGGGACGAGCATCAGGCTCGACCAGCAGCCCAAGCGTTCCAACCCTAAGTGTGTGCGCCAAAGAGCTGAAGTGGTCTTCTCGACCATCCGGACACCGCTAGAGGCAATGCAGCTGACCTTCAGGCCTAAACCAACGCCTCAATCACTTCTTTCTCTGCCGAACGAGGCCAAGATACCAGCAGCAGTGCTACGGGCGCCTGGCAGCAACGGTCATGATGAAATGCATGCCGCCGCCTGGCTGGCCGGGCTTAACCCCATTGACTACCATATGTCGGATATCGCTGAAGGAAGAGCGAGTTTGGACGACGTCCGCATAGTTCTTCCGGTAGGAGGATTCTCCTATAAGGATGTGGATGGTGCTGGTAAGATGTGGTCGGGCATCACGCAGTTCAACGACAGGGCCTTAGAGGAGTTCAGGCGTTTCTACGAGCGCCCGGATACCCTTTCCTTTGGTCCCTGTAATGCCTGCCAGCATCTTTCGCTTCTGGGATGGGCGCCTCTGCCCGGATTGCCGGATGAGTTCAAGCCGCGCTTCCTGCGCAATGAGCTGGGACGTTTCCGGCGGGACTTCGTCGCTGTCAGGATTCTCGATAGTCCATCAATTCCCTTCACTGGTATGGCAGGGTCGATCCTCGGTGTTCATGTGGCGCATGGCGAGGGCAGGTTCCTAGTCCCAAGAGAAGAGGATATGCAGTTAATCCTCGCTCAGGGGTTGGCACCTGGCCGTTATGTCGATCCATATGGCGCCCCTACCGAGATTTACCCATGGAATCCGAACGGAAGCCCCTACGGCATCGCCTTTGTCTGCGACCCCACTGGTCGCCACACCATCGGCATGCCGCATCCAGAACGAGGCTTCCTCCCATGGCAGTCGCCATGGCTGCCTCCGAATCTGCGCGGCCTCAAGGTCGGACTTTGGCTGCACTTCTTCCAAAACCTGAGGATTTGGTGCGAGGACACTCAGCCCTTGGCCATAGCCGCCTAAGACACACCCCTGTGGGGTCAAACACGTTGCTCGTGTGCGACCCCTCGGGGGATTTTTAATCTATTTTGGTCGTTGGTCAAAGAGATTAACTCCGGCTCACGAAGTGACGACGGAGTAATTTCTTGAAGAAATAAACAACTTTTGATAAGATTTATTCGTATGAAAAGAGCTTTTTCCGGCATTCGTCCTTCTGGCGAACTACAATTAGGTAATTATTTAGGGGCTATTTCCCAATGGGTGGAGATGCAGAATGAATTTGACTGCATTTATTCTGTGGTTGATTATCACGGTATTACAACGGAATATGACCCTAAAACTTATCAGCAAAAAATCAAAGACCACCTTCTTTTTTACTTGGCAAGTGGGCTTAATCCTGAAAAATGCACTTTATTTATTCAATCCCAAAATCCAGACCACACAGAACTTGCCTGGCTCTTAAATAATGTAACCACAGTTTCAGAATTACAAAGGATGACTCAGTTTAAGGATAAATCAGAAAAAGAGAAAGTAATCTCAGCCGGGCTTTTTGATTATCCAGTGCTCATGGCAGCTGATATTCTTTTATATGATACCGAAATCGTTCCAGTGGGAGAGGATCAAGTTCAACACGTAGAGCTTGCCGCCACTATTGCCAAAAGATTTAATCATCGCTATGGGGAAGTTTTTAAAGTTCCTGAAGCTAAAATTTTTAAAGAAAAAGCGCGCATTATGAGTTTGGATGATCCGGAGAATAAAATGGCTAAATCAGGCGAAGATAAATCACGTATTAATATGGCTGATTCCGATAAGGCGATTAAAGAAAAAATCAAGCGTGCGGTGACTGATTCTGGCTCTAAAATCGAATACAAAGAAGAAAAACCGGCCATATCTAACCTTTTGCGCATTTATAGTGCTTGTTCGGGAGAAAAAATCGAAGAGATTGTGACAAAATATAAAGGCAAGGGCTATGCTGAATTTAAAGAGGGTGTTGCCGAGGCAGTTATTAAAAAAATAGCTCCGATTAGGGATAGAAAAAAAGAGTTAGAAGCAAATAAGGATCTATTTGAGAAAGTTACAGGCGAGGGATTGAAAAAAGCAAAAGGAATATCAGACCAAGTCCTTGCCAGAGCCAAAAAAGCCGCCGGTATACTACAATAGTATATACTAAGCATATACTTAGTATATAATAAGTATATAACAAGTATATACTTTTTTATTACACCTGTTCTCCGGAGTTGTCTAAAATTAATTTTATAAGCTCTTTATCTTCCTTTTCTAAAACATCTTTATCTCGTGATTCAATATTAAGCCGAAAAACTGGCTCAGGATTGTTTGAAGGGCGAAAGTTAAAATGCCAGTTGTCAAAATCAACAGAAATACCATCAATGTGGCTAATTTCTGCTCCTTTTTCTTTATAATGACTCTCAAGAACTTTTAATAATTTTTCGTATTCTGGCACTAAGAAATTTCTTTCTTCTTTCATAAAATAGTGCTCTTTAAACGGCTTAATCATTTCTGAGATTTTTCTATTTTCTTCAGTAATCTGCTTTAAAATATAAAGAGCTGTTAATACTCCTGAATCCGAAGTAAAAAAGTCTTTATAAAAATAATGAGCTGCTGATTCACCACCAAAAATAGCATCTTTTTCTCGCATCTTTAGCTTAACAAAAGGATAGCCAGCTGGAGTTTGATAAAATTTGCCGCCGTGTTTTTCTGTTACATCCCTAATCGGCCAATTACGGCGTAAATCCCAAACAATCGTTTTATTGCCGTCATGCTTTAATAGATTGTCTGCAACTAAAGCTCCAACGAAATCAGTCATTGTTAATTCTCCCTTTTCATTGACTACACAAATTCTATCAGCATCACCATCTGTGCAAAAACCAACATCAGCTTTAATTTCTCTGATTTTGCTTTCAAGCTCTTTTCTGTGTTCTGGGATTAGGGGATTGGGGTCGTGTTTAGGGAAATTACCATCGGGATTGAAATTTAGTTTGGTTAATTTAACAGGAGAATCACTAAGAATATCCTCGATCATTTTACCACCCATACCATTTTCTGGATCAAAAACAACATTCAGCGGTTTAAACCTGGTGACATCAACAATTCTCTGCATATGTTTTTTGTAATCATCCCAAGAATCTATATCAATTTCTTTGCCCTTAGGTTTAGTTTTTTCGTTCTTCCAAGGCGATTTTATTGCAAGATCTCTTACTTTATCAATGCCAGTGCCTGTGGTTAAGGATTTGGCATCCTCACGTACTAATTTCATGCCATTAAACTGCTTGCCGTTGTGACTTGCTGTAATCATAATGCCGCCGTCCATTTTGTAATGACCGCAGACAAAATAAACCATTTCAATTCCTGCTTCACCAAAAATATGGGCATCAGCTCCTTCTTCAGTTATGCCTTTGACAGCAGCTTTGAGAAGTTTAGGCGAAGAAAGACGCATATCTCTGCCAATACCGACCTTTTTAGCTCCTAAAAAACGAACAACCGCCCTGCCAGTGGCATAGGCGACTTCTTCATTAATTTCTGTGGGATACTCTCCTCTTACATCATAAGTACGAAATACCTCAGGATTGATTTTGGGCACTTGTTCCTCCTTTTTGTTTTTATGGTGTGGGGCTCGGAATAGGCAAATCAGCTGGGCCAGTGCCCCGGCGAATCTTGGCTGGCCATGGTTTGTATACTGATTTTATCTCCTCTTTTTTAACTTTGCCATCTGGATAAGTTATTATGCGGTAAATTATACCCGTAACGCCTTGATGAGGATGTTCTTCCATTTTTTCATAACCTTGAGGATAAGAAGGATCATCAATATAATAAGGTTCAGCCGGGGCAGGTATAGGGTCAATGAACTGAGGGGCGGATATTTCTACTTTTCGTCCAGTTGGAGTCCCCCAAAATTCAAAATACATATTTTTGCCTGATACTGAGGTTTGAATAAGAATATAATAATCTGTGTCATTTTTAAATTTAAGGTCAGTTGAAGGAACATAGACAGTTGCGTCTGGCCCGTCTTTATAATAGCCAACCAAATAAGCGTGAGGACGCCTTTCAATTATTGGCAAACCGGCGTTTAAAGCAGCGCGATATAGTGTTGTTGAAACCTGGCACATTCCTCCGCCGTATTCTTGGATAGTTTGTTTACCTTTAATAACAAGCTCAGGTAAGTATCCATCACTTGCTTCAACACTTCCTACAATTTTAGAAAAAGAAGCGACTTCTCCTGGTTTAACCAAAACATTGTTAAATTTTGAAGCACCAAGAGTAAGATTGTGAATTCTATTATCGGGAGAGCCAGAAAAGCTTGAAACGCCGGTTGCAATTTTATCTTTAATGCCCAAACCCTCAATGTTATTGCTTCTTACCGCAGGAACGACAACTGAGAGTGGCAACTCGAGGTCTGAGTTTGAGGAAGAATTAAGCCTTAGATTTATTTCTTCAAGTAGTTTTTCTTTATCAAGTTCCTGGCCATATATTTCTTTTTTTAGCACAGAAACAGCACCACCTTCGATAGTTAAGATTGCGTTTTTGGGGGATTTATTCAGTTTAAAGGCAAGAGATTCGACAAAGCTAGAAATCTTTTCTTCGTCAATGAAAGCCTCAATTTTTTCATCTTGACGGATTATTTGCGGGGGCAGAAAAACATCAAATTGGTCGGTTGAAGAAATTGAAACTCCAGCTATTTTTCCTTTGTAAATATCAAGTTCTTTATGAGAAAGATAACTTTTTCTTTCGAATTTAAGCCAACCCTTTAGATCTTCAGAATCAACAAAATAATATAAATTACCATCTCTGTTTATTTTAAAGCCCCTATTTTGTAAAAGAAGAGAGGTTTTGAAATACGCTTGAGCTAAATCAATGTCGGTAATTGCAGGCTTTGCTGGTTTTTTTATTATTTCAATTGACTCGTTTTTTAGTAGGCTTAAATTTTTTTTAATATGGTTTAGTGTTTCTTTCCTATCTGCTTGAAATCCTTCTTTTGATTCAGTGAAGATAATAGAATCATTTATGATTTCTAATTTAGCATCTTCAGCTTCGATCGATCCTTCTTGAGCTAGGAGGGTTATTTTTTCCTGAATAATACCCAATTTTTTGATTTGGATAACCTGCTTCCAGTTTCGTGGAAAAAATAATTCATTCAAGGAATTTATAATTGATGTAAAAAATCCAGAATGAGTTTGTTTGAAAACAGAATTAGCTGTTGCTTCTGGGTTATAATCTATACCGAATTCTTTTATAGAGATATTTTCATTTTTATCTTCAAAATTTAGAGCTATTGATTGGTTTTGATAATTGTTGATTTCTTCCTCTAGGACGTTTATTGCTTCTTCTTTTGTCATTCCGCCAATATTTATACCGGAGATAGTTGTACGAGGAAAAAAGCGATTTAGGTGGCTAATTGAGAGTGAAAACCCCATAAAACTAAAGGCAAAGAAAAAAAGAAAAATTAGTCCAAAAATAAACAGCACCAGATTTTTAGATAGCAAGACTTTCATTTTAAAATAGCCCCAGATTTTAATAGATTATCTTATGATAAGTAGTTTGTAAAGCAGATTTTAAAAACAGGTTAATTATTTTAGGGCTTGTTGATAGCAGGTTAGAGTCTCAAGCGCTGTTTTTTTCCAGCTGAATTTTTTATTGTTCTTAAAGCCCTTTTGGATTAAATCTTGACGGATTTTTTTATTAGCAAGAATGGTTTGTGTTTTTAGGGCTATATCTTCGATATCATGGGGATCAAAATAAAGTGCAGCTTTGCCACAGACTTCTGGTATTGACGAGATGCGACTTGTTGCAACAGGAGTACCACAAGCCATGGCCTCTAAGGGGTTAAGACCAAATCCTTCATAAAAAGAGGGGAAAACAAAAACCTCAGCATGACTATAAAGTGCTGACATATCCTCTTGGTCAACAAATCCTGGGGTAATAATATTGTTTCTTGCTTCTGAGTACTTAACCCCTTTTTTTATTTGAGGAAATTTAGAATTTGGTTTCCCAGTAATTACCAGATTTAAATCGTATTGCTTATATCTCTTGCGTAACACCTCAAAAGATTTTACTAAGTTTATAATTCCTTTATGAGGACGCCACTGGCTAACAAAAAGAATGTAGGGTTTTTTAATTTTGTATTTTTCTTTGAGTTTCTGTGCTTTATCTAAAGAAGATTCTGGTCGGTATCCTTTTTCTGAAGCTAAATAAACCACATCAATTTTTTGGGGGTCAGTTTTTTTAAAATTGAGAATGTCTTTTTTGGTGTTTTTGCTATCTGTTATGATTCTATTTGATTTATTTATTGCATTGTTGAGAATTCTATGATAGAAAAAACGTTGCACCCACCCCCGTTGTCTTCCTGGTGCTGGAAAAAGAGTCATTGTTAAATCGTGTATAGTAACTACAAACCTACCACGATAAAGAACCGGGTGATTAAAATTGGTAAAATGTATTAAATCCAGTTTGTATTTTTTCAATTCTTTGAAAAAGCTGAGTTGTTCTTTAATTGAATAATGCGCAGAGATAGTCTTTATGGGTTTGAAGTTGGATGATTTTAAATTATACTCTTTCAAATCATCAGGAGTAAGAAAAATAAAATATTGGTTTTTTTTATCTAATTTGGAGAGCTCTTCAAGAAAATTTTGAGTATAAGTTCCAATTCCTCCTGACGAGCGACGATATAATCTTGCATCTATTCCTATTTTATATTCTTTCATTGTGTTTGATGGAAATTATTCCTAGCCCCGAGAAGATAATTATCATAATTGCTGGATAAAGAAGGCTGTTGATGAAGATTGAATTGATTAATAGACCTGGCAATATTGCTCCGATTGCCAAAGCAATAACTTTCTTTTGCCAGTATTTATCATGGATAAAAGAATCAAATGATTTTTTTATTGCAGCGACATAAAAAATTAGATAGGCAGTTAATCCAAAAAAGCCAGTTGTCACAAAAATAGTCAAAAGAGATGCATCTGAACCCGAACTTGTTTGATCATAAGACTTTTCAGTAATATAGCCGTATCTGATTTGAGCATAGCGATAGGCATTGTAACCTACGCCCAGAAGACTATTATCTCTTGCAATTGCTGTGGCTCTTTCCCAACTGTCAAAACGATATTTAGCACTAGCATCAATATCAAAACCTCCTTGTATGCGGGCTGTGGTGCGGGGAAATATTATGGCAAGAGCTATCAACAATAAAGCACCAAAAAGTATTAATTTTTTTGAGCGATAGATACCCAAAACAAGAAAAGATATTAGCAAAAACAAATAAGCGCTACGAGAATAGGTCAAAATTATTGCAGTCAAAACTAAAATAATAGAGATCCCCAATACAGCCTTAGCTTCAATTGTCCGACTAAAAAAGAAGAAACTCAAAATAAATATAAGACCAATAACAAGAAAGGCTCCGACGAAGTTTGGATCCAAAAAAGTGGAAAAAAGCCTGCCTATGTGTGGATCCCAACCACCCCTGCGGGAAAATGCTTTCAGGCTTGGGAAAAATATCAATTGCAATAATCCGGCAATAGCAACGAAGGTAAAAATTATTAAAATAATTTTTTTATAAACATAGATAGCTCTCTTGCTTTTAAAAACATCAGCGGCGATATAGAATAATCCGACATAACTTACAAGCCTGATTAGATAAAAAAGTGGTGTTAGAGCCTCTTTTATTTCAATAAACCTCAAGCCATTAAGTAAAGACAATGCGGCAATAGCCAAAAAGAGTAATAAAAAAGCGCCTAAATGAGAACTTGGTATTTTTTCTCGCTTGACCAATTTTCTTAAGAGCCAAACAAGAAAAAGCAAAGGCAAGATAAGGTCGGAGAGTGTTATCCCCGAGCCGCCTTCGAGCTGAAATCTTATAAGTTGACCGGGTATTATTGAAAAAATAGCAAGATATATACCGATGTCAGGTCTTTGGTAAAAAATAATTAAAGTAACGAGAATTATTGCCGCACCCAAGCCAAATAAGGCATTTTGGGCAAGTAAATAGGATATAAAAAAGACAAAAATTGCTAAGATTACAATAATTAGGTAAAAAATAGATTGAGTTTTATTTTCTTCTAAGGTTATTGTTGGCATAATTGGTTTGTTATTATTTTAGCATGAGCCAACTAAATTAGCCTTTTTTATTTTTTTAAGGCCTTTTGATAAAGTTTTTCCAGGTTTCTTGTCATTACTTTATCATTAAATTTAGAACGTACTAAATTTCGATTAAATTGACCAAACCTCTTCCAATTATATCTGTTTTGGATCATTTTAATGATTGCTTTTGTTAAAAATTTCTGACTGTTTACTTTTATCAAATAGCCCCCTTCTTGGTCCACGAGCGCTTCTTTGATCCCGCCTACGTCACTTGCAATTATTGGTAATCCTGCATCCATCGCCTCCAAAATAGCAAAAGGAAAATTTTCTGAAAGTGATGGAAAAACAAAAATATCAAAACTTGGAAGAATCTCCTCAACATCATTTCTTTGTCCCCAGAATTTAAAATTATTTATAATGCCCGATTTAAGGACTTGTTTTTTTAATTTTTTTTCTAAAGAACCACCACCAATTAAATGAAAAATTAATTTTTTTCTTTTCTTTTTCTCGATTGAATTGACAGAATTAATCAGAGTAACATGTCCCTTCCCTTCCTCTAATCTTGCTGTTGTGACTAAATTTATTTTTTGATGATTAAGATTTAATTTTTTTATCTTTCTGTTTGGTGCAATGCCATTATGAATGACATAAATTTTCTTATTTATAAAGGATTGGTGCTTTTCCATCATTTCTTTAGAGGCAAGACTTACCGTGGTTGGATAATCTATAATATTTTTTCTCCATTTGTGATAAAGTCTTTTTATTGGACGCAGATACCACTCGGCTTCTTCAAGGGGCACAAAAGAATGCTCGCTACTGAAGACGATGGGGGCTCTTGTTAATTTAGCACAAATTAAACCAATACCGCAGGAATAAGGGGACCAAAATTGGAAGTGTATGATTTTTGGTTTTTGTGATTTGAAGAATTTATATATTTTATAAAATTTAGCGACGGAGAAAATACTACGAGTGGCAATAGGCACAACTTTAACTTTGAGTTTTTTTACCGCTTTTCTCCATCTTTGGTGCTTAACTCCATTGGGGCATATAAGTATGGGTTCATAGATATTGCGATTTAAATTTTTTAATAATAAATACTGAAATCGTTCAGCTCCACCGACCAATTTAGAATCTGTGTAGTAAATTATTTTAGTTTTGTTCATTTATTTTGAAGATTATTCCATCATTATTTTCAAAAACATTTTCTAGATATTTATCGTTTCTTAACTTTTCAATAATCAATTTACTTGAAAAGGGGCTGGGGCTTACTTTATCAATATTTTTATAAAGAGCAATATATTTTACTCCTATTTCTTTTAATTTATCAAGAGAATCAGTTTTAACAATTCCTTGATTTAAGTCTTTAAGCCACTTTTCATAAAATTCTTTTACTTCAATCGGTCGTGTTGGAGTATATCCATTAATCATAATAGTTTCCGTTTGTCGCGTGTTGTATTGGTAGATTGTGGACATAATTTCAAAATCTAAATAATAAGGAAGGTATAGTATTTTTTTATCCTTGCAATTTTCTTTTATATAATAATTTAGCTCTGAATAAGTTCTACTTTCTACGACCGTAAATCTTGTTTTTGAATCATTTCTTTCTTGATCTCTTATGTCAATTAAATTAAAGAAATTTAATAAGATGAATATGGAGATTAAAAAATAAAACGCAATTTTATATAATTTATTTTTATCAAAAAGAGGGATTAATATCTCATAGATTTTAGCAATAAATATTCCCAAAAGAACGGATAAGGATAAGGTGGTAACAACTTTGATGCGGGCAGGAACTCTTATCATATCGAAGAAAGGGATATGCTGGTGTAGCCATAGATAAACAGGAAGTTTATTAATTGTGGTTCCAAGCGAAAAAAACATTGCCAAAATCGTTAAAATAAAATAAAACCAGATTCTTGTTTTCTCATTTTTTCTAAATTGTCGGGGAAGAGTGAGAAGCAGTATTAAAAGAAAGAGAGCTAGGATAATATTTGTCCAGCCCAAATAGATGTTTTTTTCTGCACCAATATTATTTGTTACAAAATTTTTAATGGGAGGAGAGTAGTAGTTAACTTCACCTATACTCCTTCCGCCTCCTGCAATACTTGAGGCAAGACTTGTATTTTGGATGAAAAGAAGATAAATTCCACCAACTATAATGCCAGAAAAAGTAATAATTGCTGAGAAAATTAATTTTTTGTATTCTTTCTTTTTGTTTATAAATCTTATTATTAAAAATTTATAAAAATAAAACACTATTAACAAGGCTGTTAAGTAAATAAACCAGTGCCATTCTCCCAAGGCTGCAGAAAGCACAAAAAATGAAGCCACAATGTTGGCAGTCAGCCATTTTTTATTATTAAGAGCTATCTCTAGTAGATAAATAGTTAATGGAAAAATAAAAAAGAGAAGTGCTCCTGAATGGCCATAAGAATGAAGTATCCTTGCTGGGATAAAAGCAAAAAAAATTGCCGAGTACAGGGAAGCAATAAAATTTTTAGTGTAAAAATTAACCAAAAGAAACATTGAAAGACCAGCCAGAATATAGGATAAAAGATAGATAAAATTATATGAGGCAATTTCGCCAATAATAAAAGACAGCGGTATGGATACTATTTGTAGGGGAAAAAGCCACAGGCTTATTCCTTCAATGTGGGGTCCGTCTATATTGTTTTGGTATTGGTCTAGAATTGGAGATTTAAGTTTGAGTATTTGGGTTTTTACGAGCCAAAGACGATAAAGGTTATTTAAGGTGTCAGTAGCAAAAAGTTCATTGTATTTTTCAGGCTCCTCTTTAGTAATTTGTGAGAGTGGCAAAGTTGATTTAAAATTTTTCACCAACGGGAAGGTGAAAAATACAGTTAAGAGAAGAATTATTATTATGCATAGAATAATATACAAAAAAGTATTATTTTTTTTCGTTTTTTTTGTCATATAAAATTACGGTTATTAGTTTTACAAGAAAAAGAATAACAATTTCGCTTATTACCATGATTAATCTTGAAATTATTGAAATCGCACCAGCAATACTAGTCGGGATATAGCTTACCAAGAAGAATATTAAAGCCGGCTCTCTAGCACCTATGCCTGAGGGAGTAATAAAAGAAACAAAGCCTATCAACCAAGCGACGGCATTGATCCCAAAGATAACAATCAATAAAGTGGGCGTTAGATAATAAATCGAAAGCAGGGAGAAATATAAGCCCAGTCCTGCTATTGCCCAGTAAATGAAATATATAAGAAATATTTTAATAAGATTATGCCAGGGCAGCTTAATAAAAGCAAAAGAAATGTTGTGCCCATGCATATATTTTTTGATATACCACTTTACGATTCTTGGTGAGAAAATTGCGAAAATTATGAATAAAATCGAGACAATGAAAAGAACTGTATACTTGTTAGAGAAAACCAGAGGCTCTGTCCAAAAAAATATAGACAAGATAAAGACAATCCAGCTTGAAATAAGGAAAAAAATTATTTCGATAAGGCTAAGATATAAAGTTTCTGATTCAGATACTCCCAGTTTTTTATTTTTTCTAAGTCGCATTAAATAGGACCAAATATTGCCTGGGATATAGCGAACAATATTAGAAGCATAATAGGCATAAAGAAGCTCAAAAAAACGGACCTTCTTTCCAATTTTTTTGTGTAAATAAAACCAAGCTACCCCCTGAATAAAAAGACTCAAAATGAACGCAATAAGCGAAGCTAACAATGCTCCAAATTTAATCGAAGTGATTTGTCCTTGTATCTGGTACCAGTTATTAAGAGTCAGGCGAACAATAAAATAGATAGCAACGAAGGAAATTAGATATTCTCCAAGTCCGATGAGTGTTTTTGTGAGTTTATTGTTTTTTTTGGGCAACATTTTGAGCGGTGGCTAAAAGGGTTAATCCGTAGGGTGTGTTTATATTTTTTTCTGCGTTTAGCAATCGGAGGATAATTTTTTTTATGATTTTAGATTTTTTGTCTTCTTGGTAGCGAATTTTTTCATTAATTCTTTTGTGAGTAATTTTTTCATTATAATAATAAACTATAAATCCTAGAAGATTCCAATAACGCATTTTTTTTAATTTATAGCCAGTGTTTTGTATTAATCTTTTAAGCATTTTTTTGGAATAACGGCGGAAATGACCCATTTCTTTGTCTCTTTCTCCATAAAGAGTGGGATGTGCTGGAACTGTAATTATTAGAATCCCCCTTTTCTTCAATATTTTTTTTAATCCAAGTAAAACTTCCCAATCATTTTTTATATGCTCAAGAACATCAAGTATAAGAATTACATCAAATTTTTGTTTTATTTTATTAAGATCCTTTGTTCCCATTTTAACAATTTCCAAAGATTTGTTGTCTATTTTTTTGATTTTTTTTCTTTTTTGAGCCAAATCTATCATTTTTTGTGAAGGATCAATGGCAAAGATCTTGTGGCCCCTTTCGGCCAAAAGACAAGAAAATACAGCTGAGCCACAACCCAAATCAAGAATATGACATTTTTTATCAGGCATAGTTTTTATAATTAGATTTTCAAGAGCACGAAGACGAAAATCATCTTTCTCAAGCCTGAACAACTTTTGATAATGTTTTTCAAGAATCTCCATTTTTTAAATTTATTTTCTTTTTTACGGAATAATTAACAGTTTCTTTCTTTTTTTGAGAAAGAATGAATTCGGTGATGAGCCCCAACGAAAAAAATTGAACACCAATGATAATTGAAATCAAAGAAACTAAAAAGAGGGGCCTGTTTATTAAGAGTTCGTTAAAGAACAACCTCAGAATTACTAAATAAATAGCTATTACCAGTCCTAGAAGGCTTAAAAACAAACCAATTAAGCCAAAAAAGTGCATTGGTTTCTCAAGATATCTATTAAAATAAAGAATTGTAAAATAATCAAACAATCCAGCAAAAAGTCTTTTAATGCCAAATTTTGACCTCCCAGAGGTTCTTGCTTGATGCTTGACAATAACCTCGCTAACTTTAAATCCTTTCTGGTTTAAAAATATTGGGATAAAGCGATATAGAGTTCCATAAAGGTTTAATTCTTTGGCTGCTTTATATCGCATTGCTCTAAAGCCGCAATCAATATCATGCAATTTAATTCCTGTGCTTTTTGATAAAAACCAATTGAAAATCTTAGAAGGTATTTTTTTTGAGGGAGGGTCGTGGCGTATTTTTTTCCAGCCAACAACCAAGTCATAACCTTTTTTTATTTGTTTGATGAATTTTCTGATTTCTCTTGGATTGTCTTGGAGGTCTGCATCCATGGTTATTATTATTTTTCCTTTAGCCGCCCCAAAACCCGCCATGTAAGCTGCAGATTTTCCAAAATTTTTTCTGAAGCTAATTGCTTTAACATGGTTATCTTTTTTGATTATCTTGGAGATAACATCTAAAGAATCATCTGTGCTGCCGTCATCGACAAATATAATCTCGGTCTCAAGGTCATAAGTCTCTTTTTTGATCTTTTGATGGAGTTTTCTAAGATTTCCTTCTTCATTGTAAAGAGGAATAACGAATGAAATCTCTTTTTTGTATTTCATAATTTTGATAGTAAACTCAGTTTTTCATTGAAAATATTATTCCAGGATTTTTTTTGGGCAAGCGAAATAGCTCCCTTGCTTTTTATATACCAAGTCGATTCTTTTTCCAATTTTTTTATGGCTTTTAAAAAATCATGCCAATGGCTTTTTTCACAAACAAATCCCGCATTGAATTTTAATATCTGCTCGCCCCAATCACCGCAGTGAGCTGTAACAACTGGTAGCCCCAAACTCATATAATCGTAAATTTTAATAGGGCTTGCGACTCTTCTTGTTAGTCCGATTGAAGTTGGCGATAAACCCACACTCATCTCAGAAAATATTTTGTGTGCTTCTTTTCTCTTTTTCTTTCCCAGATATTTTAATTTAATTTTTTCTTTATTTATTCTAGACAAAATCCGCTCTTTTTCTGGTCCATCACCCATCAGATAATATTTATTTTTGGTATCTTTTTTTGCCAAATCCAAGAATGTGTCAATATCTTCCCAAAATGCAAATATTCCGCCGTAAATAATTTTTAGGGGATAGTTGTGAGTAGCTTTTTTGCTAGTTGTAGAAGTGCCGTTTTGGGCAACAATAATTTTTGCCTTTGTTTTGTAAGTCTTTTTTATGTATTTTCTCATTCTCTTTGAAACACAAATCAAAATATCACTTTTTAGAAAGACCTCCTTTTCAATTTTAAGTAAATATTGATATTGTTTTCTATTGCGTTTATGGTATTTATTTTCATTATATTCAGCAGCCATTAACCCATGGACATCGACAATTTTTTTAGCCCCGGGGTTTGCTTGGATCACCGCAAGTCCTATTGGTATCATTTCTGATATTATAAAATTGTATTTTCCTTTTTTTAATTTTTTCTTAATAATCGCTTTGCAGTGGTTAATAAATAATCTGCTCTTGATTATTTGGAGTGATTCGCCCCTCAGGAATGATTTGATGATTATACTTAGGTTGGACAAAACCATAAATTTTTTTTTATAATCAGCGATATTAAGTTTTTCATAATCAAAATTAAAAGAGAGCCATTTTTTCATTTCACTGATTCTGATTGCGTCTCCAAGATTTCCTTCAAGGTAATAGATGTGTAATATTTTTTTATCTTTTGCCATATCTCATCTTTATTATTTTAATAATTCGGCTGCTAGTTTTACCATCACCATAGGGATTTTTCTTTCTGGCCATTTTTTGGTAATTTTCCTTATTATTTAAAAGCTTTTTCGCTGTGTTTACTATTTTTTCTTTTTCTGTGCCGACCATTATTGCAGTGCCCGCTTTAACTCCTTCACTTCGCTCGGTGGTTTCTCTTGTCACAAGAACGGGTGTACCCAGAGTAGGCGCCTCTTCTTGTACTCCTCCTGAATCAGTGATTATTAGATAGCTTTTATTCATTAACAAAACGAAATCAGTATAATCAAGAGGTTCTGTTAAATAAACCTGTCTATTCTTAGATAGTCCCTCTACAAGTGTCTCTCTTATTTTGGGATTCGGATGCATTGGCAAAATGATTTTTATATCATTATTTATATTTGTTAGTTGATTAATGGCATTTACTATGTTTTTAATTGGCTTGCCAAGATTTTCTCTACGATGGGTTGTAACCAATATTATCTTTCCTGACAAATCAAGCTGGTTAATTTCTTTTCGAGAGAATTTTGAGACCTGCTTGGTGATAATTTTTAAAGCATCTATAACCGTATTTCCAACTTTAAAAATTTCTGATTTTTTTATGCCTTCATTAATGAGATTATTTTTAGATGCAATGGTTGGAGCAAAATGTATATCGGCAATTGAGCTTATTATTTTTCTGTTTATTTCTTCTGGAAATGGATTCTTTTTATCGAAACTTCGCAAGCCTGCTTCGATATGGCCCACTGGAATCTGATTATAAAAAGAAGCCAGAGCGCCAACAAAAGCGGTGGAGGTATCTCCTTGAACCAAAACTAAATCTGGTTTTTTCTCGTTTAGTAGCGGATCAATTTTTTTAATGATTCGAGAGGTTATTTCGGAGAGAGTCTGATTTCTTTTCATTATTTTAAGATCAAAATCAGGTTTTATCTTAAAAATACTAAGCGTCTGGTCAAGCATTTCTTTGTGTTGTCCTGAGGAAATAATCAATGGTTTTATTGCTTTATCTTTTTTGGCCAAATTAATAATTGGGGCCATTTTAATGGCCTCAGGTCTTGTCCCGAAAATAAATGCAATTTTAATCATATTTAATTTACACTTAACCAGTCATAATCTGCCCTGTCAGTTGTTCCTCGCCAAAAATCTATAACACCCCTAAGATATGCTTTAGCCCAAAGAAATCTTCTTTTGGGTTTTCCCTTGATTAATATTCCTCCTAAATTAAGTATTATTCTCCAAATAATTTTTGATGTTCCAAACACTACAAACATTCTCCATTTATCTTTTGGTGCATTCTTTTTCATAAAAATAAACATATTACGAGTGAAATAGTATCTTGAAAATGTACTAATTTCAGGGTTTGATGACCCTCCTCCCTTATGGCAAACAACAGCCTTTGGCTCAAGGATGATTTTATACCCTGATTTTTTAGCTTGCAAGCAAAAATCAGTCTCTTCAAAATAGAAGAAATATTCTTCGGGAATAAACCCTGATTTTTCAAATACCTCTTTTTTAACAAGAAAGCAGCTGCCAGCTATTGCTTCTAATTTTCTTTTGTTTTTTGGAATAATTGTATTTGCTGGTTTGCCTCTTGCGATCGAAAGAAAAGTTCCGTTGTTGAAATTGACTTTAACACCTAAAGAGTCGATTTTATCTTCTGGGTCTAATATTTTTGGGCTCACTATTCCGATTTTTTTACTTGATTCAGCTTTAGCTATTAATTTTTTTATGCTTCCCGGCTTAATAACTACATCATTATTGAGTATTAAAACGTAATCAACATCTTTTGACTCCCTGAATAATTTTTTTATTCCAATATTAGTTGCTTTAGCATAACCAAAGTTTTGTTGGTTTTTGATTATTTTTACTTTGGAGAATTTTCTTTTAATGATTTGAGGAGAATTATCTGAGCTCTTGTTATCAACCACAACAATTATTTTGTTTTGGTATTGATCTTCAGATAGGGATTTTAGACATTCAAGGGTGTCGTTAAGACCATTCCAGTTGATGATGATAATACCGATTTTTTTATCTACACTACTTATTTTCATTTTTTGTTCTTATCTTGAAGGGGAATTTTAATGGGTATGAATTGAGCTAAAATTTGCCTATCAATCCCCTTGAACAAGACCAGAAAAAGAAAATAAAAGAAGCTGATTATCAAAAACACCGCAAGAAAAGAAAGAGCCCTGTAGCCAAAAGAAATGTTTCCGAAATTCTGCCAGCTTATAAATACATTCATCTTTATCAAAGAAAAGCCAACTGTAAAGGACAGTATTGTAGCAATTATAATGCCAAATACTTTTTTAAATGAGGGCAGTATCTTGAGTAATTGCCAGGAAAGATAAAAGGTAAATACTGCACTCATTAACTCGGCAAGAATTGTTGCTACTGCTGCTCCGTTATAACTGAAATATGGTATTAATATCAAATTCAAGATAATGTTAACAATTAAGGAGAATAAATTTCTCCAAATAAGTTGAGTTTGTTTTCCTGCCGCAACAAGAAGATAGGGCAATGGGGCATTCAAGAATATGATACATATGGCGAGTGATAAATACCTTAGTGGTAGGGTGGAAGCGGCAAATCCTGACCCGGCAATGAGATTAATAATAAAAGGGGCAAGTAAGGCAATAACTACGAATAAATAAAAACCGATAACGGCCATCGCATCAAAAGATTTTTGGATACTCTTATTTAATTTGGTTTTGTTCTTGATGACATATCTTGAAATAACAGGTAAAACAAGTCCCATAAAAATACTTGGGATAGTAATTAGGATATCAACTACTTTATAGGGCACACCATAAGTGCCAACGGCTTGCTGGTCTTTTAATAATGAAAGAATTATTGTATCGACCTTGAAAGCGACTGTACCAAGTCCCAATGCCACTGCCATTGGCCATGATTCCAGAAAAATTTTCTTGTAAAGTTTTTTATCAAAAACAATTTTGATTTTTTCAAGAGGAGCGGCTAGAACAAAATCAAGAAATAATTCCAAAATATTGCCGGCAAGAATTGCTATGAAAAAATATATAAGTTCTTTTTCCGTTTTAATAAATAAAAGGCTCAATATTAAAGTTAAGAATCTTCCTGCAATTGAACCAATAACATAGCGATGCATTTTCAGATGAATTTGGAATATCGTAACAAAAAGAGAAGCTATAGTTATTGGGCAGGTAGCAATTGAACAGATCAAGATTCCCCACTTAACATCAGAGGGATAGGGGAGAAAATAGGCAATGATGGGCGGGATGGCAAAGACTACGACACTAATTAATATTTTTAAAATAAGACCACCGCCCATTATCTTTGCTCTGTTACGGGGCTTTTGAGATACTTCACGGACTATAATTTGGTTGATCCCAAATTCTGCAAAAAGATTAAACAAAGCTACAAAGGCAAGGATGGTTGTGTAGTGGCCATATTTCTCAACTCCTAAATATCGAGTAAGAAAAGTTACCAAAACAAGAGAAAGAAGAACCATCCCTAATCTTCCGAGGAATTGAACAGAGGAGTTATAGCCAATTTTTTTTGTTAGCGTCATTTAAATATTATATTGGTAATTTGTCACTAATAACAGTATTAAGATGAGCATCAGAGACAGTTCTCTTTTTTTGGATTGCAGCTCTTTTTTTGAGCATTTTTGGCAAATGGATGAAAAAATCTATATAAGCTTTTGTGAAATCAATAAATTTACCTGCTTTTATTGCTTTAAGGAGGATTTTAAGTTGATGAGTAAAAATTTTGGGTGATTTTATTATTAAAAATTTTAAGGGATAGCATTTAATAATAATATATAAAGCGTTGCGATGACTATAGGCACTAAAATTAAATTCTTTCATCTTTTTAGTTGTTGCACCATGTTTGTGCCACATAATGGGCTTTGGAGAGTAAACTCCACGCATTCCTTGTAGTTGCATTCTGAAAAAATAATCAACATCATCAAGAGGATAGAAAAAATCTGGATCAAAAAGACCCACCTTTTCAAAAACCCCCCCCCTTAAAAATGCTCCAGCAGTACAAACTCCAAAAACTTCTTTTTCTTTGTTAAACTTAGGTCCATCTTTTTCACCATATCCAATATTTCCTGCAGTACCGTGCCAATAAAATATATCCCCAGTTGAATTTATGCGACCCCTGGAATAATAAAGATACATCTTGGGTGCTATAAAAAATAGGTTTTTTCTTCTTCTTAATATATTTATTCCTTCTTCCAAAAAATTCTGATCTAGACGAACATCATTATTCAAAGTGACAATAAATTTAGGCTTATTTTTTAAATCCCTCACATACCTTGATCCAATGTACCACCCTCCTGATGCACCATAATTTTTTTTGTTGGCAATAAGATGAATTTGAGGATATTTTTTTTTAATAAATTCTTTTGAGCCATCCGTGGAATTATTGTCCACCAAGATAGCTTGAAAATCTTTATAAGTTTGATTAAAAAGTGATTTTAAGCAATCTCGCAGGTGTTTTAAGCCATTATAATTTAGTATTATTACAGTTGTTTCTTTCATATTTAATTATAAATCTTTTTCTTTTGATAAAAAATCTTTTAATGCTCTACCCCATTTTCTCATATTAATTCCAATACTTTTTACTTTATGAGTTGATAGTACAGAGTATCTGGGTCTTTTGGCCGGCCTCTTTAGATCTTTGCTGCTTATAGGAATAATATTATTCTTTAATTTTCGGATTTTAGCAATCTCTTTGGTAAATTGATACCATGTGCAAGATCCTGAATTAACTATATGATAGATTCCATATTTTTCTTTTTTGATAATCTTGGCAATCGCTTTAGCCAAATCCAAAGTATAGGTTGGTGAACCTTCTTGGTCATTAACAATTTTTAGGGTCGGATTTTGTTTAGCAAGTTCTAAAATTGTAGAGATGAAATTTTTGCCTCCTTTACCATAGAGCCAAGCAGAGCGGATAATAAAATACTTTTTTTTATCTTTTAGGATTTCTTGCTCACCCTTATATTTTGATTTGCCGTAAATTGAGAGTGGATTGGGACGGTCTTTTTCGCTGTAGGGTCTTTTTTTGCCCCCACCAAAGATATAGTCAGTGGAAATATAAACAATTGGTATATTTAATTTTTGAGAAGCTTTGGCAACATTTTTTGTGCCAAATTGGTTTACTTTAAGGGCGAGTGTCTTTTCTTTTTCTGCGCCGTCGACATTAGTGTAGGCGGCAGTATGAATTACAATTTCTGGTTTGTTTTTAATAAAAAAATTAACCACCTCTCTGTTTTTGGTGATATCCATATTATTAACATCTGTTCGGATTATTCTATGTTTTGGTTTGAGTACTCTAATCAAATCTTGAGCCAGCATTCCTTTTGAGCCGGTGATTAAAATTTTCATTTATTTCTCTTTAAGTATTGTTTTTGATAATATTCTTTGAATTTACCCGATTTGATTTTCTCCCACCATTTTTTATTTTTTTTATACCAATTTACAGTTTTCTTAATTCCTCTTTTAAAATTATATTTTGGCCTAAATTTGAGCTGCCTCTTGATTTTATTGGAATTGAGGGCATATCTAAAATCATGTCCGGGACGGTCTGTAACATAATCAATCATTTTATCAGTTTTGCCAAGTTCTTTTAATAAGATTTTAGTTACTTCAATATTTTTCTTTCTCTCCCCACTACCAATGTTATAGACTTCACCAAGTTTTCCTTTGTGTGTGATGAGGTCAATAGCGCGACAGTGATCCTCGGTAAAAATCCATTCCCTTATTTGATTTCCTTTGCCATAAACAGGCACTTTTTTGTTTTCTAAGAGATTGGTAATAAAAAGTGGGATTAATTTTTCTGGATATTGGTAGGGCCCATAAAAATTACAAGCATTGGTTCTTATTGTTGGTAAGCCATAAGTAATGTTATAAGCCCTTACCAAATGATCAGCACCTGCCTTTGAGGCAGAATAGGGAGAGTTAGGAGCAAAGGGATAATTCTCATTTGTTGCGCCTTTTTTGATGGCCCCATAGACCTCATCAGTTCCAATTTGTATATAGCGCTTTATTTGACTGTTTCTTGCTGCCTCTAGCAATGAATAAGTCCCCAGGACATCAGTTTTTATAAAAGCATCAGGCTCCATAATAGAACGGTCAACGTGTGTCTCTGCTGCATAATTTATTATAACATCAACATTCTTGGCAATTCTTGAGGTTAATTTTTGGTCGCAGATGTCGCCCTTGATAAATTTATATCTTTTGGTCTTAATGTCGGCTAAATTTTCTGGGTTACCAGCATAAGTTAATTTATCAAGATTAATAATTCGGTAGCGTGGATATTTTTTAAGTATATAGCGGATGAAGTTTGAGCCCATAAATCCCATGCCGCCAGTAATTAAAATTTTCATATTATCTGTTTTTTGTTTGCCAATCAAAGTTTATTGCCTCATCATCAAAGGGGATTCTCTCTTCGTCAGGATTTTTGGGGTTATAAGAGCGAGTAGTGAAGTAGACTAAAACTGCTGGTTTGTTGCCCAAAACTCGATAACCATGAGCCACACCTTTTGGTATTAAGATTATACTTGGGTTGTCTTCTCCCAAGTAAAAAATTTGAGTTTCGCCTTTAGTTTTAGAGCGAGGTCGGCGATCATAAAGAACAATCTGGGCACTGCCTGAAGCCACAAACCAAACATCATCTTGTTTTTTATGCCAATGAAAAGCCTTTATTACTCCTGGATGGGTTTTAGTTATAGAGGCTTGCCCAAATTTTCTTAAATATTTTTCATCATCACGAATAATTTCCGAAAACCAACCCCTATCGTCGTGATGACGCACTAGTTTTTTTTCTTTGACTCCGTTTATCATTTTTCTTTATATTTTTAAGTTGGTTTTTTCTCGCCCAATAAGAACTTGAATGGTGTAAACTATCAAAGGTTCCGGCATCACTCCAGAAGCCAGAGAGATTGGCCCAGCTCATTTTTCCTTCTTTGATATAAAAATTATTAACATCGGTAATTTCTAATTCACCACGGTCTGAAGGCTTGCACTTGCTAATAAAATCAAAAACTCGGTTGTCATAAATATAAAGACCGGTGACTGCATAATTTGATTTAGGTTTTTTGGGTTTTTCTTCAATTTTAATAATTTTTTTCCTGTCTTTGGGGTCAAAAACCGGCACACCAAATCTTTCAGGATCGGGGACTCTTTTAAGAAAAATTCGCGCCCCTGCTTCAAAAGTCTGCACTGCTTTAGAAATATCAGCATCAGTCGTATTGTCTCCTAAAATTACAGTGACTGGTTCACCATCAGCAAAATCTTGGCAAAGGGATAAAGCTTCAGCAATACCACCCTCTCTTTCCTGGAAAGTGTAGGCGAGATGTTTTAAGCCTAGCTCTTCGCCTGTTTTTAAAACACGCAAAAAATGACCAGCATGAGGGCCACCTGTGACCACAATCACCTCCTTAATACCTGCACTTACGAGGGTCTTAATGGGGTAATAGATCATCGGTTTGTCGTAAACTGGCAAAAGATGCTTATTTGTTGCATAGGTAAGTGGATATAACCTTGTCCCAAGTCCCCCTGCTAAAACTACACCTTTCATTTTAGCTCCTGTTTTTATTTTATGGAGTTTCAACTTCTTTTTTCATGTGTTTGATTGTTTTTTTGATCCCATTTCTTAGGGAAGTTTTTGCCACCCAGCTAAGTTCTTTTTTAGCCAAAGAAGTATCTAAACTTATTCTTTCCACTTCAGGAACTTCTTTTGTGTGCAATGCCTTTACTTTGCTGCTTAATTCCTTTTTAACCATTTTATAAATTTGAGTAACTGAGGTTTCTATGCCGGTGGCTATATTAAATATTTTACTCTTGGTTTTTTTTGTTAAGGCAATTGTGTTTGCTTTTATTACATCATCAATATAGGTATAGTCTCTTGTGTGGTCGCCCTTGCCAAAAATTTTTGGTTTTTCATTTTTTAACATTTTACCAATAAATATAGCCACAACTCCTGCTTCTCCATTTGGGTCTTGGCGAGGACCATAGATATTAGCATATCGTAAAGACAACCAGTCAAGGCCGCCCAAATAATTAAAAACATAAAGATATTTTTCTGGTGCATGTTTACTGGCTCCGTATGGACTCATTGGTCTAATAGGATGACTTTCTTTTACCGGGATTTTTTCTGGTTTACCGTAGCCAGCTCCACCTGAGTTTATATAAATAAATCTTTTGACCTTGAATTCTTGTGATAAATTAATAATATTCAGAGAACCAAGGATATTGATGCGAGCATCATAGTAAGGTTTTTCAATACTAACACGCACCATTGAATTTGCTGCGTGATGATTAACAAAATTGGGCTTAAAATCCTCAAAAACTTCTTTCAGCTCTTTTCTGTTGGCAATATCTACATGATAAAATTTAGCCTTCTTGTTGATATTGCGCTTATTACCATTTTTAAGGTTATCAATAATGGCGACTTTATGCTTATCTTTTATATAGGCATCAGCAACATGCGAGCCAATAAACCCAGCGCCACCAGTAACGATGATTCTTGCCATAGATATTTCTAAATATTTTTTATTTTAAATCTGACTATACCCCGAGGCCGATTCGAACGGCCAACCTTATCCTCCGCAAGGATATGCTCTATCCAGTTGAGCTATCGGGGCTATTAATGTTTTTTATCGTCTTTTAATCATATTTATTTACTGGTTTCAAGTCAAGTACGTCCAAAAAAGATTATCTAGCCTCAATTTTTTAGCTTAAATCAATTATATATTTGAATATTTTTTCTTTAGGTAGAGCTAAGTTATTTTTAGAGCAAACTTAAAACCCACTCAAGGGTAATTTGGTAGATTTCTTAGAACTTCAAAAAACGCATAAGCCTGTCTGTCATCTCCTCGCCCTGTGAAGGCAGTTCAGGCAAATGAGGTGAAAGGACTCTTCTGATTTCATCTGGTGTTCTGGTTTCTAGGGGCACAGAAATATTAGACCAAAATCTTCTATTGGTCTTGATATATAAATAAACACCATCATTGGTTGGAACAAACCAAAAACCAGCGAGTTTTTCATAAGGATATTCTTTATCACCTACCACAATTCCTTCTTCAAATATATCAATTTTTCTCTTTTTGGGCTTAAGATTTGCATAGCGATATAAAACAATTACCCCCAAAATAGTGACAATTGCTGCCAAATATCTTTTAAGAAAGAAAATAAAAAAGAGGGCAACCAAGAATCCTGCAACTCCAATAGCGGTGTACCAGCTAGGAGCTTTCTCATAGGTAAAATACTGAGGTGAAAAAAATGATAAAATTTTCTTTTTCATCTTTGACATCATTATATCATAGCCAAGGCATTAAGTTGATTTTTATGATTTTTTAGGTTAAAATTTGTTCGTATCTCATAGGAAATTTGGAGAGGTGCCAGAGTGGTTTAATGGGCCTGTCTTGAAAACAGGTGTCTCCTTCGGGGGACCGTGAGTTCGAATCTCACCCTCTCCGCCAAAATTTAGGAGGAGTGGCCGAGTGGCTTAAGGCGACGGTTTGCTAAACCGTTGGTGGTTTAACAGCCGCCACGTGGGTTCGAATCCCACCTCCTCCGTTTGGATTATAGATTTAAAATGAAGTATATAGTTAAATTTGCCAAATATCCAAAAAACGAAAAAGTACTAGAAAAAATTGATAAGGCGGCAGTTAGATTAGAAAAAAAATTATCTGTTTTTGATTGTGATTCACTCAAAATTACAAATTACGATAAAATCTATCTTAGAAATTATCAGAATAATCTTTCTAAAATACTGCAGATTAATTGCCATATCCTGGCATGGTGTTTAAATTTATCAAAAAATCTAAAAAATTTTACTTTGATTGACCACGGAGGTGGGGTTGGATTGCTTTCACTCCTGGCCAAAGAATCGGGGATTGGCAAAGTCATCTATAATGATATAGATGAAGTGCAGACTCATGACGCTGAAATTATTGCTCAAGCATTAAATATTCCTGTTGATAATTATTTTTCTGGAGATATAGGCGATTTGATTTCTTTTTTAAAAAGAGAATCCATAGTTATAAATGGGCTTGTTTCTCACGATGTTATCGAACATATTTATAATGTCAAAGATTTTATAAGAAAATTATCTTTTCTTCCCTCAGCCTCTTTTCGAGTAGCAATGTCTAGTGGAGCCAATCCTTATAATCCTATAATAAGCTTGAAATTAATGAAACATCAGCGTTGTTGTGAGTTTGAAGATAGGGCTAAGGTGGAATTCTCAAATGAAAGAGATTGCGCAGAATCGTTTTTAAAGGTCAGAAAAAAAATTATAAAAAATTATAATCCAGAATTGGACTCTGCTCAACTACAAGAATTGGCCACAGCTACAAGGGGAATGATGAAAAAAGATATTGAAACCTCTGTTGCTTGTTATCAAAAAACAAAAATAATACCTAAAAAATTAACCCACCCAACCAATACCTGTGATCCTTTCACTGGCAATTGGGCAGAACACCTAATAGATTTATCCAAATTTAAAAAAACCATGACAGCAAATGGATTTAGAGTAAAAATTTTAGCCGGTTATTGGAATAGGGACCCCAAAAGCTACCCCAAGAAAATTTTAACTAACCTAATTAATATTTTAATCTCTTCAGTTGGCTCAAAAGGAATAATTTTGGCGCCATCTTATTTAGTGGTAGCAAAAAAGAAAAATACTAAAAGTTGATTTATTTTTTCAGCTGAATTATAGTGTAAAGATTTTACTAACAAGAGGTGATGTTAAAAAATAAAAGGCCAATTTTAATAACTGGCTCGCACCGTTCTGGAACAACATGGGTGGGTAAAGTTATCTCGGAATCATCAGACATTTTTTATTTACATGAACCATTTTCTCCTAAAATTGATTATTGGTATGGAGCAGATAATCACAACACCCAATTTGATCATTGGTTTACTTATATTAATCAAAAAAATGAGAAGAATTATCTTCCTCAAATAAAAAAACTCTTAAAGTCAGATTATAGCTTTTGGGAAGAGCTTAGATACACAAAAAATTTTAAACAATTTTTAAAAGATTATTGGCGATTTAAAAAACAAAGAAGAAACCCAAAGCGTTTATTAATTAAAGATCCAATAGCTTTGTTTTCAGCCGAATGGCTGGCAAAAAGATTTAATTTCCAAGTGGTCATCCTAGTTCGTCATCCGGCGGCTTTTGCCTCCAGCTTAAAAAGGCTGGATTGGGCATTTGATTTTAATGAATTTTTAAATCAGAAAGAGTTAATGAAAAATTACTTAGTTGATTTTAGAGATGAAATCCATGAGTTTGTTAGCAATAAAAGGAATATTGTTAAGCAAGCTTGTTTGTTATGGCGGATTTTCAACTCCATTATAAATGATTATCAAAAAAAACATTCAGACTGGCTATTTTATCGCTACGAGGATATTGCTACTGCTCCCCAGCAAAAATTCAAAGAAATTTTAAAAAAAATCGGGCTTAATTATACCCCAGAAATTGAGAGATACATTTTAGATATTAGCGGCGAAAAAAATCCTCATGATTATCAAGCTTCTGGGAGGTTCCCCCTTTTACCAAAACTCGACAGTAGAAAGAGTATTAATAATTTTAGGAATAGATTAAGTGAGAAAGAGATAAACTTGATTAAAAAAGAAACAGCCGATATTTGGAAATTATTTTACGACGAAAGCGACTGGCTTTAAGACTTTTTGAATTCATCCTTGTGCGATAACTACACCCCAAACATTTCTTGCCCCTGCGCTTTTCAATGCTTTGGCAGCTTCATTTAATGTTAACCCTGTTGTTGTGACATCATCAATCAAAAGAATAGTTCTATCTTGAATTAATTCTTTGTTTTTGACTCTAAAAGCGTTTTTGATGTTAATAGCCCTTTCTTTTTTTGAGAGTTCTATTTGTGGTTTGGTTCTTTTAAAGCGAATCAATGTATTTGTACTATAATTAATTGAGAATTTTTCTGATAAACCAACCGCAAGTAGTGTCGATTGATTATATCCTCGCTCAGTTCTTCTTTTCTCATGCAAAGGGATTGGTAGAATAATTTTTTCACCCCTAAGTAGGTTACCTTCTATTCTTTTTGAGATCAAATCAATCAAAATTTCTTTTAGCTCTTTAATGCCCTCATACTTAAAAGCATGAATTACTTTTTTTATGGGACCATATTGATAATGACAAGCAATCATAATTCCTGTAAGGCTTGTTTTTGGTCGGCAATTACGGCAGAATTGACCATTCTGGGTCATGGTACGGCAGATTGGACAATAAGGGGTTTTGATGCGAACGATTTTTTTAAGGCATTTTTTACATAAAAATAATCCTTCTTTTCCGCAGCCGATACAGTTTTTAGGAAACAAAAGATCTAGCCCAAAACTAATTCCCTTTTTTAGGGCTGATTTCATATTATTTTCTAGCTTCAAGGTATAAACTTTCTATAGCTCGATATTTAGGTTCAATTATTGTGATATTTTTGATTTTGCTTTCATGGACTTTGGTTGGATAAATATCCTTAAAACCAGTTTTTTTCAAAAGATGAGTTAATGATTCCTTATCATAAAACCAGCGGTGGCAATTAATATTATCATAGGCTTTTGCTATGAATATCTCGCCAGGCGTATGAGCTTCTTTGTAAAAGCAAAATTCTTTTATCTGTTTATTTTTAAAAAAACTTAAATCTCTTTCTATATATTTTTGGGCATATTTTTCTAAATCAGGACAAGAAGTTCTGATAATTCCTCCAGGCTTGAGTACTCGATAAACTTCTTTAAAAAATTCAATACCTTCTTTCAGATCCAAATGTTCAATAAAATGACTATTATATATGTGTTTAATAGAATTATTTTTTAGGGGGAGACCTGCACTTAAATCATAATTTAAATAATAAATGCTATTTTTTTTAAATACCAGTCCGTAAGGTATTCTAAAACTAGGGAAAAGTCCAAAATTCAACCAGCCTTTTATTCCTTTAGGCCCGCAACCAATATTTATTTTTTGAAAGCCTCTTTTTTTAATAGAGTTGGCTAAAAATCGGCGATAGAGTTTGTTTTTTGTGCCGAAGAAATTTCTCGAAATGGCAATATCCACGCGAGCTAAGGAGGGGATTATTTTTTCTCTTATATAAAGCCTTGTTTTTTGAGGAATAATTTTCTTTAGTGCTTCTTTCATTCTTGACTTTTAATGCAATTTTTAATCAAGACTAAGTCCATCAGGATAGTTTGTCAACTCTGCATCATCAACAGTTACATACTGACTCCAGCTGTAACCTCTTGCTGTGTAGGCTAAAGCTGTAGCAAAGGATCTTTTCTCTCCATAAGCAATTAAGTAAAGAGTCGCGCTTGACTCTCCTTTTAAAATTGACCCATCTTGATAACGATAAGAGCTTCCATCGGTATAAGTAGCCATTTCTGCATCCGAAATTGTGGCAGTGTCTTGCCATCTGAAATACTTTGTGAAGACCCCTGCATTAATAATTGGTCTTTTAAGTCGAGGAGAGCTATCTTCTAAAAGATAAGTGGTATATGATGATTCAGTTTTGACTAAAGCACCGGCTACATGAGAGCTTGCATCATTAATCTGACTTCCTGTTGGGTGATAATTCAGAATGGAATCACTAGTATATATAATATCGTTCCAGTAATAACCAAGAGCGAGAAAAATGCTAGCTGAAGCAATAGCTCTTTTGGTTCCAGAAGGATATTCAATTTGATACACAGTGGGGCTTGAGCCATGGACAAGCGAACCTTCTCTAAAAAACATATCAGGACCATTAGGATAATCATTAAGCCTTGAATCAGATATAGAAGCATATTCCCAACCTCGATAGTTAGAAAGAAAAATTGCTTGTGAATTAAAGACTCTTTTTTGCCCACTTTGTAAAAGATATATTGCTGCCCCAGAACCCTTAATTAATGAACCACTGCCATGTGTTCTTTCGGTAGCATCAAGGGAGCGGTTAGCCATTAATCTGCCACCCAGCTTACCTGAATATGAAGGATTAATGCTGTTGATATTTTGTATCAGAGCAATTGTTCTATCTCTAAGTTGTTTATTATCCCAAGTAGGGTTTTGCGATTTTAGAAGTCCAGCCACACCTGAAACAAAAGGCGTGGAAGCCGAAGTTCCACTTTCTGTTGTATAGTCGTCATTATTCGCCAAACTCAAGATATTGCTGCCCGGAGCCGAGATATCAACATATTTCTTGCCATAATTAGAAAAAGTAGTTTTTTGGTCAGAAGAGTTGGTTGCAGCGACTCCAATAACCTGATTGTCGCCTCCATCCGTATATTCGAAGTTATCATTGCAAATAGGAGATAATTTATAAGCTGAAGGATCAATATCATAGCCAACTCCATAGATGTCTCCATTGCCCGCTGCTGCAACTATAACTGCTCCTTGTTCATAGGCATAATTGACTGCAATTGCCATTAGGTCGTCTACATCACCGGTGTAAGGTCCAGCAAGACTCATATTAATAACATCAGCACCGTGATCAGCAGCATAGGTTATACCTTCTGCCATTTGGTCATAAGTTCCCCAGCCCTCATCATCAAGTACGCGCAAAGGCATAATTTTACACTCAGGACATACTCCGGCAATACCAATTCCGTTATTAGTTCTTGCAGCGGCAATACCAGCAACATAAGTACCATGATCAATGCCAGTATCAGTAATTGCGTCATAGCAAGCATCTTCATTGATACCAGACGGTTCGGGGTTTGGATCATTATCAGCAGTTTTATTCGGGTCTGCCGGATCTCTATCAATGCAGGGTGCGCCCCATTCGGCGTAACCATCATTAGCTACAAAATCCCAACCCTTCCAGTCGTCAATATAGCCATTTAAATCATCGTCTACGCCATTACCGGTTGTGGGATCATTGACGTCTGACCAAGTATCCTCGCCGGAATTAGTCCAGATTTTACCGTTCATTGTAGGGTCCATTTCGGTATGGTCTGTATCAACCCCTGAATCAATTATGGCGATGACCGTATCGCTTGAGCCAGTTGTGTAATCCCAGGCAGAATTGATATTAATTTTAGTAAGTCCCCACTGACTACCGAAATCTGGGTCATCTACAGTTAGTTGGCTTTTAGCTAAATAATTTGGTTTTACTGATTCTATGGAAGGCGAGGATTTGAGGTGCTTTATTAATTCTTGGATATCTTGTTCTTTTGGAAATTTGATTTTATAAAAAGGGGATAGTTTTTTGTTTTTTGAAGAAAAAACTGGTTTTATTTCTGAAATATTATTTTCAAGTGCGAGCTTATCAATTATTGAAATGCCAGTTTTCTCCGTTTCACGGACTTTTGGCAAGTGATCTCTTTTGAATTTTATTATCAATTCTCCTTGCGCAAAATTTTTTTCTATTTGGTTGATTTTTTTAGGGTAACTTTTTTGTTGAGAGTGAAATGCTAAAGATAAATTAGGAAATATAAAAATAAAACTAAAAACTATAAAAATTGTACTATTGAGAACTTTTGCCACTTGCTAAATTAAAGTTTATAAATCGCTATTCTTATATTAGCATTTGTGGCGTTGTTAAGTGAAGTGTTTGAATAATAATGAGCAAGTATCCAGCTATACGTTCTTGCCTCATTGTTGGCATAACCGATTGCACCAGAGGCAGAAAGTCCAACGCAATGATTTCCTCCTGTACCGCAAGGAAGAGTTGTTGAAGCATAAGGATCGGATACAGATTGAAGATAAGGATAATCAATACCCCAAGCCTCCATAGCACTTCTTGTTCTTCCTAAATACCCCCGTGAATAAGCGGCAACAATCACACTACCACTATAATAAACAACTTGGCTGCCCGTTGATCGAGCCAAGGCGGGGTAAGAGCCAGCCAAGACTTCATAGCCATAACCTGCATAAACTTGATCATTACCATTTCCTTGGCGAGAATTTTTTAAATGAAATGGTTCTCCGGGGTGTTTTCCTCCTCGAGAGCGATAATATTCGCCATAGGTTCTTGCAGCGACCGCCATAGCTTTCATTTTTTCAGCAGGATCGCTCGCCGGGCTATTTTCTGCAATCCCTACCACATAATCATTTAGAGGTAAATCATTAACTACCCAAGTTCCAGTTGTAGAATGAACAACTTCCATCGATCCTCTGAATCGGTTATAGTTTATAGTTTTGTTCCAGTTTGGATCATAATAACTCATTACCTCAATGATTGAATCTTGGGTTGTAGGTTCAACCCTAAGGGGGGAGCTTCCATACCAACTAAAGGCTAAATCATAACCTGTTATCACATAGTATAGATTATTGTAATATGAAATTTGCGCTTGTTGACCCCCTGGAGTATTATGTAAAACCTGCCCGCCGGTGGTTATTACTCGAAAATTACTACTAGAGGTAAAAATAGCCCTGCCGACATTTGGTAAAAGCATGGGTCCGGTGGGAATGCTGGATAGTTTTACATCGCTTATAACAATCACAAAATCAACAGTCCAACCATAACTATTTAAGACATCCAAATTAGGAATTGGTCTTTTTTGGGAGTTCTGCAAATAATAAATTGTATCAGCGCTTCCTTTTATTAATTGAGAAATGGGGCTGCCTGTAGGGATGGCAGCAGCAGTGTATGGACTTAAGATAATTACATCATTTAGACTATACCCCCAAGCAACAAAAGTTGCCCAGTCAGCAAAAGGCCTTTTTGTTTGATCAGTTACATAATAGATAGTATCTGTATTACTTTTAATGACCCTTGAAACATTACCCTCAGAAGGGAGCCGAGTAATATAGCTTGAAATACTGATGTCATCATCACTACCGAAAGCCTGGAATGTTTCATAATTAGGAAAAGCCTTTTTATTCTCCTTGTTTAAGAGGTAAATAGTAACATCTGAGGGTTGGACTTTAGCAAATAACGATAAATTATTTTCTGAGGCAGGAATTGCTATTAATTCTGGGCTTAAAGAAGCCACCTGGTTAAAACTAAAACCCCAGGAATAGAAGATATTAGCTGAGGGAAATGGAGCCTTTTTGCCGGCCTCTATTTTATATACAGCATTAGAGTTATTGGCTTTACTGACGACAGAAAGAGCCGGACCATTTGGAATGGCATTAATTTCTTTGTCGGGGAGGATGGTAGCATCATTTATGGCATAGCCCCAAGCCGACAAAACCTCTAAGTTGGGAACAGCACTTTTTGTTCCCTTGTTCATTAAATAGACCGCCGAACCCGATCCTTTAATCGGCAACGTTATGTCAGAACCAGTTGTCAAAGAGTTTAGAAGACCAGTTGGTAGTTTAGAAACAAGAGAAAAATTACCTCCCCAAAGGACAAATAATGGGGCGTTGCTAAAGGGTTTTTTTTCGCCGCTTGAAACTAAATATATTGTTGTAAGTGCTGGGTCAAGACTCTGTATATGTTTATAAAGCCCATCTTCTCCATTTGGCATTTCTGATATTAAATTATTGGAATAAGTTCTAATATCACTCCAGTTTTTGTTCCAAGCCACAAAGCTCTTTGAGTCATCAAAAGCATATTTTTTACCACCATACACCAAATAAACAGTTAGACTAGAACTTGATTTTACAAGGTCATTAACCTGAGAGGAAGTCGGAAGGTTATTAATTAAACCATCACTGCACACAAAAGCTTCCGCAGGGTTCTTTCCCCACCGAGCTAGCATTTCTGTCCCCAGGAAGGGATACTTGTTACCGCTGTCTATTAGATATATTGTTGCCTCAGAGCCTTTTGCAAAACGGCTCAAGCTTGGGCCAGAAGGGATAGCATCAATTTCAGCATCACTTAAAGTAGTCATTTCATTCCACTTAAATCCCCAAGCATAAAAAATAGAAACCGTTGATATTAAATGTTTGCTGCCATTCTGCATTAAGTAGGCAGCTCCACTTTGTTTGTTGATTATTGGGAAGAGAACAGCTGAGTTGGGGAAGACGTCAACAAAACTCTGTGGCAGCTCAATAACATCATCATAGCTATACCCCCAACTCTCTAAAGCGATGGGGTTTGGATAAGCTGATTTATAACCACTTCTTAATTGATAGACACCCGCCGTTAATATTCCTTTAAAGTTGATTTTCAATTCGCCTGCTGTCGGAAGACTGTTTATATAGGTGGAGTCTTTTTCAACTATATTTGCCCAGGAAAATCCATAGTTATCAAAAACAGATGCACTTGGGACAAGGTATTTAGAAGAAAAATTACTTGCTGCTAAATAAACAGTCTGAGTGTTAATATCTTTTAGCAGAGCAGAAATAGTTTCTCCTTGTTCATAATTTAAAAGAGCATGAATTGAGACATAATTAACTTGCGACAGATTATATCCTAAAATTGTGAAGGATTTCATGTCGGCGAAAGGTTTCTTTAGCCCATCTTGCCAAAGATATATCGCGGGAACAGTATAAGATTTCACCAATATATTATTATTTTGTGTCAAAAAATTGATATCAGCCTGGATATATTGAGCAACTTTAGCTTGAGAAACTGAAATTATTTCTCCCTTTCTTGAGTAAAGAACCTCACCGGGGCAGGCAGTACAATTATGTCCTGGAGGGTTATTGCAAAAATCTCTGTGCCCAAAAACAGTTCCCCAAGTGGGCGAAAAATCATTTTGATAGGTTTTGAAAGCGACAAGACTTGTTAAACCATTAAAAGCTTGTGGAGTTACATTGACACTGGTATAAGTGCCGATAACTGATATGCCTACTGAGCCATAATTTTGTCCATAGGCATGAGCACCAACCACGCCGTTACCACCATAACGTCCCTCGTACAGATTACCATGTTGGTCCACCAAGTAATTATAACCAATATCCCCCCACCCTAGGCTAACTGCATGGTAATAATAGATAGAACGCACTACTGCCGCAGGGTCAGGTGGATTATTACCAGAGGCTGTGTGATGAATAATAAGTTTATTTATATTTACATATTCTGGAGTCCAGGTCATATAGCTGGGATTTGCACCCCATTCAGCACGAGAAATAATTCTTGGGCTATTGACTGCCTCTGCTTTTTTAATCCCTAAAAAGCCAAAAAAAGAAGTTTTTTCCTCTTCTGGTTTGATATAGGTAAATTTAATGCTTTCAAGCTCTGAAGTATATTTTTCATCAAAAAATTTGACTTTGTATTGAAAATATTTCGCATCTTTGAAAAAAAGAAGATCAGTGGTTTGAATGGAATCATTATTAGCAGAGGCACTTGTTTCTTTGCCATTATCAGCATCCCATTCGCCTCCAAAGTCTTGCCAATCTTCCCAGTTTTTATTGTCTTTTGAGAATCTGACAAAAACTGTAATTTCTGAATTATTATCTTTATTCCAAGTAGCTCCCAAGGCATCAAAAGAAAAGTTAGCTTCAAAGATCCTTGATTCATATTCAAAGTTTTGATTTCTAAAGTAATTGGCTTTTAATTCATCAACATTTTTTACTAAATTGCTATTTTCTCTTTGAGAAGGATTAAACTCAGAAATGTAAAATTCTGAAGCCTTCGTTTCTTTACTCTCGGTTTTTGCCTTGACCAAAGAATAAGAAAAAACAAAAAGCAAAACAAGCAACAAGCCGCCGATTATTTGGATAGTTTTTTTGTTTTTAGTACTTGCCACTTCCTTTTTTCTTTCTTTTATTACAGTATTATTATACCAAATTTTATCACAAAAATCAAGGATAAATTTTGCTATCTTCCCTATTATGCTATAATGATATTTGAAAAAGAAAAGTGTGGATAATGCATTTGGAAAATTTTGTTTATTATAGTAAAATATCTATGATGAAAATTAAAATATTTGGAGGGTAAAATGGCAGAAGGCGGATTTGCAAAAATATTCGGCAAAAATGCACAAGAAGAGCAGACAGTCAGGGTTGAAGACAAGGCCAAGGAAACAAAAGAAACGAAAGAAGATGAAGATTATTTAGAGCAATACGAAGGTCAGTTGGCAATAGACGTTTTTCAAACTGATGATGACATAATAATCAGAACTCCAATCGCTGGCGTGAGAGCAGAGGATTTAGATATAGCAATAACAGATGACACCATAACCATTTCTGGTGAAAGAAAAAAGGATGAAAATGTTGCAGAAGACACTTATTTGGTTCAAGAATGCTATTGGGGCAGTTTTTCCAGATCCTATATTCTGCCGGTTGCAGTGGATGCTGATAATGCTTCTGCTTCAATTAAAGACGGCGTCCTAACTGTCACAATTCCCAAAGAAGCAAAATCAAAAACCAGGGTGATTCAAGTGCAAGAAGGAAAATAGATGTTGATTTAATTTTTTTAGCCGGCGAGAGTCGGCTTTTAAATTTTATGAAAAAGAATGAAGCAAAAATTAGAGTTTTTGGTGATGTCCAAGGAGTTTTCTTTCGTCAAGAGACTAAAAAACAAGCAGAAAATCTTGATCTTTGTGGATGGGTAAAAAATATGCCAGACGGTAGTGTAAAAATTGTTGCACAAGGCGCAAAGGATAAAATTGATGAATTAATTATCTGGTCTCGTTGCGGATCTTCTCTTGCTCAAGTGAAAAAAGTTAAAGTTAAATATAATAAACCAAAAGAAAAATACATTGATTTTTCTATCCGAATGTAATTATTGTGAGCTAACTGTCAAACTGGTATAATTGTTCAATAGAAACTAATTTTAAGAAATGAAAAATAAAATCAGAAAAGCCGTGGTGCCTGCGGCGGGATTTGGCACTCGTTTTTTACCCGTAACAAAATCAGCTCCCAAGGAAATGCTGCCAATTATTGACCGGCCGGTTATTCAATATGTGATAGAAGAATTAGTAGATGCGGGTATTGAAACTATTATTTTAGTGACCGGTTGGCATAAGAGAGCAATTGAAGATTATTTTGATAAACACTTTGAACTTGAGCACAAGCTCAAAGAAGCAGGAAAAGAAAATGAGCTGAAAGAAATTCAAAAAATTTCCGAAATGGCCAATTTTATCTATATCAGACAAAAAGAACAGCGAGGAAATGGCGATGCCGTGCTTTGTGCCAAGGAAGCAATTGGTGATGAGCCCTTTATTATGTTTTGGGGTGATGATTTCTTTGAAGCAAAGCCAACCAGGGCAAAACAGCTTTTGACTGCTTATGATAAATTCGAGTCTATTGTTATGGCAGGCTACAAAACGACCCGAAAAGAAGATACTTTAAAATACGGTTATGTTGGGGGTAAAGAATTAGATGGAGGTGTTATGGAAATTGAAAAATTTATTGAGAAACCCGGACCTGATAATGCCCCCTCTGATATGGCAATTGTGTCGGGATTTATTTTCACGCCTGATATATTTGAAGCCTTAGAAAGGGTGAAAGTGCCCGAAGGTCAAGAATTATACTATACCGATGGAGTTAATTATCTAATGGATAAGGGAAAAAAAGTGTATGCGCAGGAGATAAAAAATGGTAAGTATTATGACTGCGGTAATGTTATAGAGTATTTAAAAACAAATGTTGATTTTGCCCTTAAAAGAGAAGATATAAACGGAGAATTTGAAGAATATTTATTGGAAAAAGTCAAAAATTTAAAATAATAAATTAATAATTATAATATTATAAGGAGGATTATGCGCTCAAAGATTATATTAACATTTATTATTTTGGTAGTTTTATCTTTACCCCTAACAGGTGCTATCTGTGGCGGAGATAAGGAAGAAAGTGACCTAACAGGCGAGCCGATTACTTTGACGGTATGGTTGGCTTATGAAGATAAACGAAATTTTGATGATGTTATACTTTCTTACCAGGCAGATAGGCCAAATGTTAGCTTTGAATTTATTGAAAAGGAGGGAGCAACCTATGAACAGGATTTAGTCGATGCTATTGCGGCAAAAAATGGGCCTGATATTGCCATGCTTAAACAAGATTGGTTACCAAAACATGCTGACAAGTTGGTAGCTATGTCTGAAAGTGCTGAATCGGTAGAAGAATTCAAAGAAGTATTCGTTGATGTAGTGGGAAATACAATGGTGATTGATAATCAGATCTATGGTATTCCTTTATCAATAGACACAATTGCTCTTTATTATAATACTGAGCATTTTTTTAATGCTGATTTAAATTTGCCTCCTACAGATTGGGAAGAATTTATCGCTGTTGTAAAAAAAATAACAAAGCGTGATCAATATGGTCAAATCACCCGTTCAGCTGCCGCTCTTGGGACTTCTAATAATATAAGTAATTCCCAGGACATTCTATATAATCTAATGATTCAAAATGACACCCGGATGACAAGTGCTGATAATAAAAGTGCCACCTTTAATACTTCTATTAACAAAGCATCAGGGGAGCCATATTATCCAGGCACCAAAGCATTAGAATTTTATAATTCTTTTGCTAATCCTTCCAAGGAAACTTATACCTGGAATGATTCTATGCCAAATTCGGTCGAGGCTTTTGCCAGAGGAGAAGTCTCAATGATTCTTGATTATGCTTACAAGCGCAATACAATATACAATCTCAACCCAACTCTGAAATTTCAAATTGCTCCAATGCCCCAAATCAAAGATAGCCAAGATCCTAAAACATACCCTAGTTTCTGGGCGTATTGTGTTACAAATAACGCAGATCACCCCAATGATGCTTGGCATTTTTTGAGATATATTTCTAGTGGATCAAAATCGGTAAAAAAGGAAGGAGCGGCTGAATATTACGAAACAATGCTTGATGGCAATTCTGTTTTTAAGGGGCAGCCCTACATTGCTGAGAATTGGTATAAATCTAAGGAACCGGCAAAAGTTGATGAAATTTTCAGAACCATGATTACTAACGTAGTTAATGGGCAGTCTTTGCAAGCAGCTATTGATTCAGCTTCAGCTTCGGTCACTGAAATTTTGCAAAGTAAAGGATAAATTTTTAATGATAAAAAAGGGAAAAACCACTTTCTTGTTGCTTTTTTCAATGTTGATAATTTTGATATTTTTATTTGGAGGTGTGGCTTTAGCTCAAGAGAATAATGAATCAGGAGAAACAGAAGGAGGTGTTGAGCTGGGTGCACCAATAGGTGGTGAGGATGAACCGAGTAATTTTGCCGATTATGTCAACACTATCTATGATTTTGCTGTTGTGGCAGGCACTTCGCTTGCTGTCCTTGTAATTATTTTTGCAGGATATAAATATATGGCCTCTTCAGGTGACCCTCAAAGTACAGCTGAGGCAAAGGAACTTTTAGTTGGTGCGATCGTCGGCTTGGTTCTTATCCTTTTGACAAGGTTAATTCTTGTCAGTATTGACCCAAGAATTTTAGAAATTCCAAGTAGAAATCCACTACTTGATGTTGAAAGAGCGGGGCCAAGCGGCAGTGATGTTTCCCCCTCTCCAACGATTTCACCTGAGGAGACTTAAGGATAAAAATTTAAAATGAAGAAAATAATCATTTTGTTTGCATTGTTGGTGCTTCCCACTACTATTTTTGCTGCCTCATTTGATCTGATTGTCAATGACGCAAACAAAATTCTTGTTAAGCCAGAAGATTTAGGAGAAAATGTTTCTATTCCCTTTACAGTTGAAGGAAGCGCAAGCGAACTTTCTCAAATTAAAATGATGGTTTTGTTTGTTAAAGATACAAGGGCGGGAAAAAATGATTTTCATCCTCAAGCAGGAGATTATAAACCAGAAGCGACTGATTATGAAGACGGGAGTATTTCTGGAACCTTAGTTTGGGATACGCAATCAGATTCAGCTCAAGGCTATCATCCAATCCAGGTATATCTTTGCTCAACAACAAATAAAAATGCCTGTATAAGGGAAGATAATCCAGAAATAGTCGGCGTTCTGAGTGCTTTAGAATCAGTTTATGTTGGTGAAAGTTTGCCAGGCGGAGATGAGCCCGGTCCTGGTGAAGAACCAGAAGAGCCGGCAGTGAGATGGAGACTGCTTCCTCAGGAAGGAAGATTTTCAAGTGTTTGGGATGTGTTAATTAGGGTGGTAAATATTCTTTTAATCTTTGCTGGAATCGTTGCTATGATGGCTATAATTATTGGCGGATATCAATATACAACCTCAAGTGGGATACCAGATAAAGCTCAGGTTGCCAAAGCAACCTTAACTTATGCTATTATTGGATTAATTTTAGTGATGATCGCCTTTTTGGGTATAAGATATATATTAAACACTTTAGGAGTTGATACGGGGGTAATATGGTTTTAATTTACAAAGCTCTTTTAAATCTAATAAATTTTTTAATTCCCAAAGCTCATGCCCAGCTTAGAATAATGGAAGAATTCAGGGGTATAGTTTGTGAAGAAGGAATGGATCCAGCAGTCTGCATGGCCAATCTTGATTTAACAGCAATTATTATCTTAATAAATGTTGTTATTAGAATTGCCTTGGGCTTTGCAGGGATTGTGGCGGTGATATTTTTGATTTATTCTGGTTATCTTTTTATGATTTCTCTTGGTAATCCTGATGCTTTGGCTAAGGCAAAAAGTAAGCTATTATACACCATAATCGGACTTGTAGTTATTATTTGTGCTTACATAATTGTTGGCTTTATTTTACAAAACTTTGGTTTTGAGGGTTCTGTGGTTGGTAATCCACTTGGCTGATGACTTTACTGGAAGTTTAAGATTTGATATAATAGTAATTAGAAAATATTAACAAAAGAACTAATTTATCTTTTGAAAGGAAAGGAGAGGTTTTATGGAAAAAATTAAAAAGATTGCACGCGTTGTCTTTTATTCTTTTTTCAGTTTAGCTTTGACAGCAGCAATTTCTACTTCAGCAGCTTCAGCACAATCAAGACCAGGTGTTGGGAGATTTTTCCTGCCGAGTGTTTATTCTGCTAACGGTCCTGATACCTTGGAGGATGTGATTTCTCTAATTATTCACATTGCTTTTTTGGCAGCGGGTTTGGTCGCCGTTATTTATCTGATTGTGGGTGGCTTCCGTTATATCACCGCCAGTGGCAATCCTGAGGCAGTTGAGACAGCTAAAACAACCATTTTCAATTCCATTATTGGCTTGATTGTTATTCTGATAGCCTTCTTGATTGTCAGCTACATCTTGAGAGCCCTAAACGTTTCAAGTGTGTTTCAACCTGATGTTTCAAGTAGTGGTGGAGGAATCTGGAGTTAGTTAAGGAAATAATTCAAGTTTGAAATAACAAATAGCTCTGTTTTGATGGGGGCTATTTGTTATTATTGATAAAAGTTGTATAATTTAAAAAAGAATTAGTTTATTTTAAGGAGGAGTGTGGCAAAAAAGATATCTCTGATTCTGGGCCTTGTTGCATTTATTTCTATCCCTTCTATTATTTATGCTCAAGATTTTACTGTCCCAAACCCAGTTGGAGTGGGAAATTTAGAGGGAATAATAAATATTATCTTACAAGTGGCTTTTGGTGTGGCGGGATTGGTTGCTGTAATTTATTTGATTATAGGTGGCTATCGTTATATCACAAGTTCAGGCAATCCGGAGGCAGTTGAGGGGGCTAAAAGCACGATTATAAATTCAATAATTGGTCTGATTATTATTCTTGCGGCTGTCTTAATCATAAATTATATTTTTAGAGCTCTAAATATTGCTGATCCTTTTAGATTTAATGTTAATACTACCACAATTAGTCCGACTCCCGCCGAAGAAAATAGCTTGCCAGAACCAACAACGACGACTACCTCAACTCCTCGTACCAACAATACACCCACACCTTATCCTAACCAGTCACCAGCACTTTATGTATAAGAAAATTTGTCATTTGTTGATTTTTTTGTTTTTGGTAGTTGTTTTTACTGGTTTATTACCTGTTTTTTGTTATGCTCAGAGCCCTAGTCCTACAGCTACACCTTCTGATCCTGGTGGTGGTTTGGTACCTTCAGATGAAAGGGCAAGAATACCAAATCCTTTGGGGGAGGGAGCAACCTTGAATACGGTCGCAAGAGCAATTATTAATGCCGCTTATGCCTTGGCAGGTATTGTTGCCCTAATTTATCTTATTTTAGGGGGTTATCAATATATAACAAGTTCAGGTAACCCAGATATGGCAGCTCAGGCAAAGGGAACTATTTTTAACTCAATAATAGGTCTTGTAATTATACTTTGTTCTTATCTTATTATTCATTTTGTCCTTGTTAGAATCGGAGCGGGAGGATTGCTAATAGCTTCTTAATCAAAAAATCATTCAGATTATTATTTTGAATGATTTTTTTATTCTTCAATTGTCGTCACTCTTAAGACTTCTTCAATAGTTGTTTGACCTGCAAGCACTTTATCAAATCCATCTTCTAACATTGTTTTCATTCCGCTTTTAATAGCTCTCATCTCAATTTCGCTTTGGGTTGCTTCTTGCATTATTAATTTCTCAATCTCCTCATTTGGTTCTATAAATTCAATAATAGCTGTCCTGCCGCTGTAACCTGTTTTGTTGCAGATAGAACATCCTTTCCCGTGATAAAGGGGGGGCATTTTTTTTATTTTGTTTTTTTTGAGATAGCTTTCTAGGGCTATTTTTTCGTTTTTTTTCGGCTTATATTCTTCTTTGCATTCCGGGCAGATTAACCTAACAAGTCTTTGAGCAATAGCTAGATTTATTGAACCGACAAGCAAAAATGGTCTTATTCTCATATCCAAAAGACGAACAAAAGCTGCAGGAGCATTATTGGTATGAAGAGTAGTTAAAAGCAAGTGCCCAGTTAAAGAAGCATGCAGAGAAATTGAGGCGGTTTCAAAATCTCTTATTTCTCCCACCATAATAATATCTGGATCTTGTCTTAGGGCAGCTCGAAGGCCTTTGGCGAAATTTAAATCATGCCGTGGGTCTATCTGAGTTTGATCTATTCCTTCAATTTGATATTCTACTGGATCTTCAAGAGTTACAATTTTAACCTCTGGTTTATTGAGTTTGTTGATTATGGCATATAGGGTTGTGGTTTTGCCTGATCCAGTTGGTCCGGTATTTAAAATCATTCCATTGGGTTTTTCTATAGCCCCCTGGATGGCCTTAAGTGCTTCTTCATTAAAACCAAGCTCTTCTAAGGCAATTCCTTTTTGGTTTTCCTCTAAAAGTCGTGCCACAATACTATCTCCGTGTAGTGTGGGGAGAGTTGATACTCTTAAATCAATATTGCGTCCCGCGATTTTACTTGAGAATCTACCATCTTGCGGCAAATAATCTTCTCCCATTTTCATTTTAGCCAAAAATTTTATTCTTGAATCAAGTTTTTTATATTGCTCTTTTCCGATTTCTGCAACATCGTGCAAGACTCCATCAATCCTAAATCTAATTCTAATTTTATCTCTAGCTGGCACAATATGGATATCTGAAGAACGTAACCCAATTGCTCCAGCCAAAAGAATGTCAAGTAGTTCAGTTGTTGAGGCAGATTGTAGCTTTTCTTTGAGATTGCCCATATCACTGATCTCCTCAGCTACTTTTTCTTTAGAAATAGTGATTTCTCCCACCTTACGCCCAGTTGGTTTTTCAATTTTTTTATAAAGACCAAGACCGAATTTAATGCCAGTTTTTGACGCCATAACAGGCTTAAAATCTTTTTTGTACTCCTTTTTAAGAGTGGTTAAATAATTAATTAGCTTTTCATTTTGAGGATCAGTTGTGGCTACTCTTACAGTGTCTGCGACTTCAAGGTAGGGCACAGCGTTGTATTGAATAGCTTTTTCCTCTGGAATCATAGAGATAGTTTCACTATTTATAGGAAAACCTGCAATATTAACATAGCTTACGCCCAATCGCGTGGCCTCTTTTCTTGCCTCTCCCTCTTCTCTGATGCGTTGAGCTCTCTTAATTGTTTCTTCAACTGCTGTTGAATTTTGCTTTTTCTTTTTATCCATAATATTTTGTCTTAACCTCTAATTATACCACAGGATTCTTGACAGCTTAAAACTAATTTGTTAAAATCTGTTTTGCAAAATCCATCTTGATGATTAGATGAGAAATAAAAGTGATTTTTAAGGTGTTAGCGGTGGTTCCCCCTTCCCCGCTATCACCTTTGAAATCATTTATGATTTTTTTTGAATTATTACTTAATAAACAGCAGGAGGATTATGAAAGTTGAACCATTGGGAAACAGGGTTGTTCTTGAGAAAAAGAAAGAAGATGAAAAAAATAAATCAGGCATTATTTTACCCGAAACCGCAGAAGAGAAAAGGTCTCTTCAGGGTAAAATTGTTGCCATTGGTGGAGGCAAAAAAATTCAGAGACTAAATCTCAAAAAAGGCGATTTTGTTCTTTTTAAGGAATTTGGTCCCACTGATATTGAAATTGATGGCAATGAATATATGATTGCCGAAGACGATGATATTTTAGCAATTTTAAAATAACCAGGAGGAATGATGGCTAAGGATATTCAGTTTTCACAAAAAGCAAGGGGTCTTATGAAAAAAGGGGCAAATAAGGTTGCCAAGGCAGTGAAAGTAACCCTTGGGCCAAAAGGAAGAAACGTTGTTTTGGATAAGGGCTTTGGTGCTCCAACTGTTACCAATGATGGTGTTTCAATTGCCAAAGAAGTTGAACTGAAGAACAAGATTGAAAATATGGGAGCTGAGCTTATTAAGGAAACGGCTGATAAAACCAACAGTGCTGTTGGTGATGGAACAACAACAGCAGTAGTTTTAGCTCAAGAGATGATAAATGAGGGTCTGAAGTATATAGCAACTGGAATTAATCCAATGGGAATAAGGATGGGGATTGAAGAGACGGTTAAATCTGTGGTAGAGGAAATCAAAAAAAATTCAGTTCAAATAAAAGGTAATAAAGAAAAAGTTACTCAGGTCGCTTCGATTTCAGCCGAAAATAAAGAAATGGGCCGCATGATAGCAGAAATAATTGAAGAGGTGGGGCATGTTGCTCCGATCACGGTTGAAGAATCTCAAACCCTGGGCTTGGAGAAAGAAGTAGTTAAAGGCATGCAATTTGATGAGGGATTTGTTTCTCCTTATATGATGACTGATCCGGAAGGATTAATTGCAGAATATAAAGATCCTTATATCCTGATTACTGATAGTAAAATCTCAGGAGCTTCTGATATTGTGCCTTTAATGGAGAAACTAGCCCAAGCTGGCAAAAAAGATCTAATTATTATTGCAGAAGAGGTTGAGGGCGAAGCTTTAGCAACTTTAGTTGTTAACAAACTGAAAGGTTCTTTTAATGCTCTGGCAGTCAAAGCCCCTGGTTTTGGTGATAGACGCAAAGAAATGCTAGCCGATATTGCTGCTTTAACTGGCGGTCAAGTAATTTCAGAAGAATTGGGGCTTAAAATTGAAAATGTTGAGCTCTCTATGCTTGGTGAAGCAGGAAAAGTTGCAGCTGATAAGGATAAAACAACCATAATTAATGGTAAGGGGAGAGCCAAAGATATAAAAGCACGGATTTCTGCCATTAAGAAAGAGCTTGAGGCTTCAGAGAGTGATTTTGACAAAGAGAAACTTGAAGAAAGGTTGGCCAAGTTATCAGGTGGGGTAGGTGTGATTAAGGTGGGGGCTGCAACTGAAGCGGAAATGAAATACAAAAAAGATAAACTTGAGGATGCTCTGAATGCCACCAAGGCTGCTATAGAAGAGGGGATAGTCCCTGGCGGCGGAGTAGCTTTAGTAAATACTTTAAAAGCTATTGAAAAAGACGAAATAAGTTTAAATCAAAGACCAATTGCTGATGAAGTTTTGGCAGGCACTAAAATTGTACGCAAAGCGCTTGAGTCGCCGGTTCGTCAAATTGTCAAAAATGCTGGCAAACAGGATCCAGGAGTTATTATTAAAGAAATTAGAGAGAAAAGTAACGGCACCAAAGGTTATGATGCCGTTAAAAATAAGATGGTTGATATGATAACTGCAGGTATTGTTGATCCTGCTAAAGTGGTTCGAGTCGCTTTACAAAATGCCGCTTCAACCGCTGCCATGCTTTTAACAACTGAGGCCGCAGTAACTGATTTACCTGAAAAAGAAGATGCAGGAGCAGCTATGCCAAGCGGCGCCCCAGGAGGAATGCCTGGTGGAATGATGTAATGGCAAAATAAAAATTAGAATCTAAAAAATAAAAATTATAATATCCCCTCGCTTGAATCGGGGGGATATTTTATATGACTTTTTCTTTTTTTAGGAGTTCTCTTTTTTTCCTTTCTCCTAAAGCATATCCGCCGATTTTTCCATCTGAGCGAATAACGCGATGACAGGGTATTTTTGAATCGGATTTTTGGTAATTTTTATTTAATATGTTGCCCACTGCCCGGCTTGCTTTGGGTTTTCCAGATAAAACAGCAACTTTTTTGTAAGTCAAAGCCTGACCTTTCGGAATTTTAGAAACAATTTTAAGCACATTTTCTTTAAAAGAGGACATCTTTAAGCGGTGGCTTCTTCTGTTGTTTTGCTTTTTATTAATTTTAGGGCAGAATCTTTAAATATAATTTTTTTCTTTTCAATGCGAATCACATTTGAAGAAGAAAGAATTAAACCTTCTTCTACAAAGCTGAACAAAATATTATGACCAATGACATATTTCGCTATAATTCCTGAAATTGAATCAATAAAAACATCTGTTACTCTACCTAATTTAGTGCCATTTTCTGTTTCTGCTCTTAAGCCGATTACCTTGACTCTCTTTTTAACGAAATTGAAAATTTTTTTCTTTTTTTGGGGTTCGTAAAGGGAATTTTTATCCCTTACGACCAAAGAGAGATGAGTCCAGTCGATTATTTCAGACAAGGGCAATATTGCCCGATTAGTCAAAAAGCCAATTCTAATATCAAATCCCAAAACCTTGCCATTTTTAGGGTCAATAACGGGTTTTCTAATAGCTCCAATTGTTTGACCATTTTCTAAAGAGATGACCTCTCCATTTTCAAGTTCTAAAGCTGAAACTAGCACAACCCCTCCAGAATAAAATTATTATTTATTATCTCCGCCAAGCTTAAAACCCAAATCCCTTGATTTTTTTATTGCTTTAGTAATTTTTTTTTGATGTTTTTGACAAAGGCGAGTTTTACTTCTTGGTTCAATTGTACCAAAAAATGAAACATAGTGATTCAGGGTCTCTGCATCGGCAGGATCAATATTTTCTATTTTGTTTTTACACAAATAACAATATCTTTTGTTCATAAAGGTTTAATTAATCAGTTTTTAAAAAGGTATTTCGTCAATATCAATTACTTCTTCTTCATCTGTGCTCTTTTTCTTTGTCCCAGTGGCAACTTTTTCCTTTTCTTCGTCTTTGTCTTTGGTGGCTGAGTCTGGTTTTTTGGCTGCGCTTGATTTTGGTGTAAGATTAATTAGATTTTCTGCGACAATTTCTGTTTTTTGTCTTTTGGCGCCATCTTGGCCATCCCAACTTCTGGTTTGAAGTCTTCCCTCAACATAAGCGCGTTCTCCTTTACGCAGAAAAGAAGAAGCAATTTCAGCCAGCTTTCCCCAGGCAACAATGTCATGAAATTCTGTTGCTTCTTGTTGGGCGCCAGAGGCATCTGTCCATCTTCTGTTTGTGGCAACGGAAAAACTTGTCACATTTTGACCATTGGGCGTGGTTCTAAGTTCTGGATCCCTTGTAAGATGACCGATGATAGTGGCACGATTTAAGCTGAACATAGTTTATTTATTCATTTAATAGTTCATCTAAAGTCGAGTCTAAGTCCTTAATTTTTTCTTCTTCTTCCTGCATTGAATCAAGTACCTGGTTGGCTTGACTTTCCTTTTTGCTGGTTTTTTTGGTTTTGATTTTTTTCTTATCCTTTCTCTCATCTTCTTTCTCGGGTTTAGTTATTTGTCCTTTTTCTAAAATAAAAGAGATAACCTTTTTTTCCTGACCAATTCTTTTTTTTATTTTTGACACTTCTTCTGGCAATAATTCCAAGATAATTTGGTAGATAGAAGCTTCTGCGTTTCTTTTTTTATCAAGTGTGATTTGCTTTTCTCCAACAAACTTGGAGTCAATAATTTCGCCCTTTTTTTCTCGGACGTATTTCTCTATCTCATTAATTGAAATTTTATTGTTTTTTGAGCTGTCTTTCTCTAAAACCAGTGTCGTTTGATAAATCATGTTAATAACCTTATTGAACCTAAAGAGATTTTAGCAAAAAACTTATCTTTTTACAAGACTTTCTGATTAGCCATGCTTGAAATAAATAACGTCTCCATCTTTAACCTTATAATTTTTACCCTCAGCTCTGATCAGACCTTTTTGAGCGGTTTTTTCAATTGTGCCTTTTTCAATCAGTTTTTTGTAAGACAAAACCTCAGCTCGGATAAATTTTTGCGCAAAATCACCATGAATCTTTCCCGCAGCAATAATTGCCCTTGAACCTTTTTTAATAGGCCAAGCCTGAACTAGCTCATTGGTGTATGTATAAAAAGAGATAAGCCCCAAGAGCTTAAAAGCCTCATTAATTAAATCGTCTAGGCTTGATCTTTTCATTCCAATAGATGCCAAATATTCTTTAATTTCCTCTTTTTCAAGATCAGACAGCTCTTCTTCTAAAAGAGCACAAACAAAGACAAGAGAATTAAGTACTTTTTTAGGGATTTCCGGTAATTCAGAAATTTTGGGCTTAGGTAGCTCAGATTCTCCACAATTTGCTACATATAAAATGGGCTTTAAAGTCAAAAGATTAAAAGGCCTGATTATTGCTCTTTCATCTTTGGTGAGGGATATCTCATTAGCCAGGTTTCCTTTGCTTAAGGCAAGATTTATTTTTTCTAAGGTTTCATATTCAGCTATGGATTTTTTATCGCCAGAATTAGCCTTGCCGCGAACCTCCTCGATTCTTTTCTGAATTTTTTTCATATCAGAGAGAATCAATTCTGTTTCTGTGGTTTCAATGTCTCTTTTGGGGTTGATATCTCCTTCAGTGTGGCTAACATCTTTGTTCTCAAAAAGTCGAAATATCAAAAGAATAGCAGTGACCTCTCTAATATGGGCTAAAAATTGATTTCCCAGTCCCTCACCTTTGTGGGCTCCTTTAACAAGTCCTGCTATATCAACAAATTTAATGGTAGAAGGAATTTTTTTCGGCACTTTAAGAATTTTTTTGATTTTTGTTAAGCGCTTGTCTGGAACTTTAACTACGCCAATATTGGGATCAATAGTAGTAAAAGGATGTATGGCAGTTTCTGCTTTTTTTTGTTTAAGAAGGGCATTAAATAGAGTTGATTTGCCCGAGTTAGGAAGCCCGACAATGCCAATTGATAGATTCATATTATTACCTCTTTTTAAGATTATAACTTTCTTGACTAAAAGACAAATTGGGAGTATATTTTTGTCGTTCCTGATGGGAGGGAAGAAAGATGCGTCGACGGCTAACAAAAGGTCCCAATTTCTACGCCACCTCTACTCGATCCCCTCGCTGGGGCAGACGTCATCCCAGCCGTGGTTTCAAAGTTCCAGGCCCTGCCAGAATCTTGGCTCGCTGTTTGCTGTATGGTCTGGGCGGCTTGGTTGTCTTTGTTGGCATTGTCGTTGTCTTCGGACTTCTGAGGTAACAACAACCCAAACACCAAGAAGGAAAGGAAGTGCGGGATGAAACGCAAAGGCTTCACCATTATTGAGCTGCTGGTAGTTATCGCCATAATAGCGATTCTCGCGGCTATCATCTTACCGGTCTTCGCCAGAGCGCGCGAGAAAGCACGCCAAGCGAGCTGTCTCTCGAACCTCAAGCTGGTGGGGGAGGCTTTCAAGGCCTACTGTCAGGACTTCGGCCAGACGGTGACAATAGAGCACCTCGTGAAGCCAGGCGATCTAGAGCAGTGCCTTGTCGCCCGGGGTGCTGTCACCTGGGAACAGCTCATCTGTCCCTCGGACAAGAAGAGCGACATTGAGCTTGAGGTGAATGCCATCAAGTTGGGAGAGGAGCTTACGGACACTCATCTCCTTTCCTATGGCTGGAACTACCCTGGGTTCAAAGATGCAAGAGGCAGGGAGCCAGACAACCAAGCAACTCTGCCCCTGGCCTTTGATGCAGAGCAGTGCCGATTTTATGAGCCCGTCTTCCCTGTGGAGACGATCGACGACACAAGGCTAGGACTTCGGCACAACGGCTCGGCCAACATTCTCTTCTGGGATGGCCATGTCAAGTGGATGTCGGCGGGGAATCTCAGCAATGCGCAGGTATTGTCCAAAAAGGGATATTACAGCAAGGCTCTTCCGGCAGAGGCGCCACCTCCCCGGCATCTTCCTGATTTAGAGGAGGGGCAGTACATCCTGGAGGTGGATGAGCAAGGAGAGTACAAGATCAGAGGTCGCATCTCTGATCTGGAGTAGCCACCGAGCCCGTAGGGCCCAAGACGCCAGCAATGGCACTTGAGCCCTCGGGCGATTATTTTTATAAGAACATCTAAGATATAATAGAGAAAATGGATTTAAAAGAATTAGTAAAAGAAATTAAGAGAAAAAAAGAATTAGAGTTTATTGAAAAACTTCAGCAAAAATTTAAAGAAGCAACTGTATTTCTGGTTGGTGGAGCAGTGAGAGATATCTTGATTCAGAATAATCCTAAAAAGTTTTATGTTGAAGATTTAGATTTTGTGGTTGAGGGAATTAATAAAAAAGATTTAGAGGATTTTTTAAATACTTTGGGTAAAGTCAAAGATGTTGAATCAAGGGCTTTTGGCGTATTTATTTTTGCACCCAAAAACCGCGACAAAAAGACAAACCTGGATATTTCTGTCCCCAGAAGCGATAAATGGAAAGGAGAAGGATATAAGGATATAGAGGTAGAGACAGAGGGTCTTAAATTAAAGGATGATTTAAGCCGCCGCGATTTTACAGTCAATGCTTTAGCTATTAATTTAAGAGATTCAACTTTAGTTGATGAATTTGGCGGCATTAAAGACCTAAAAGTTAAGCTTTTAAGGGCGGTAGGAAAGCCAGAAAAAAGGTTTCAGGAAGATCCTTCAAGGATTTTGCGAGGTGTGCGTTTTGTAATTCAGTTAGGGTTTAAAATTGAACCAAAAACACATGCTGCCATGAAAAAAATGGTGCCTGAGGTTGTAAAGCCTCTTGAAGGAGAAAAAGGCAAATATAGGGTGGCAGAGGAAGTTATAGCCAAAGAGTTTTTAAAACCCTTTTATAAAAATCCGGCTGAGACAATAAAACTATATGATAAGATTGAGTTATTAAAAATTCTCTTGCCTGAGGTTGAGGCAATGAAAAAAGTTAAACAGCCAGAGAAATTCCATTCTGAGGGAGATGTTTACAAGCATACTCTTATTGCTCTTGAAAAGCTGAAACAAGAAGGTCAAGAAGATATACCTGGTTTAAAAAAAGGTGAGTCCTCAATAAATTGCAAGCTTGGTCTTTTTTTCCATGATATTGGAAAACCAGCTACTTATACTCCGCCCAAAACCAAAGACGACAGAATTCGTTTTAATGAACATGATGATGAAGGAGCCAGGATTGCAAGTAAAATCATTCGTCGGTTAAAACTTACCTCTATGCCCAAAGGAGATAAGCTTCATGTTGATAAAAGTATTGTTGTCTGGCTTGTTAAAAAGCATATGATTTTAGTAAACGCTCGCCCTGAAGAAATGAAAATTTCAACTTTTGAGAAATATTTTTTCCGAGAAGATGGAGCAAGCGAGGATTTACTTAGACTTGCTTATGCTGATGTTTCGGCTACTATTCCACCTGATAGACACCCAGATTACAGGGCATATGATGCTTTTGTAGATAAAATTGAAGAGATAAAAACAATTGTTCATGCCAAAAAAGAGGAGCGTAAACTCCCCCCACCATTACTGGATGGCAATGAGGTGATGAAAGCACTTAATATTGAAAGTGGTCCTGAGGTGGGGACAATTCTAAAGAAATTAAGAGAACTCCAGCTTGAAGGTGCTCTAAAATCAAAAAAAGAAGCCCTTGAAAAAATAGATGAAGTGAGATCAGGTAAATTATAATTATTTCTTTTTACCTTTTTTTCTTGGTGTGGGTTCGTTTCTTTTTGTGGGCTTTCTTTTTCCATGAAAGGCTTTGTGTACATCTCGCAACTGCGTATCTGTAATGTGAGTGTATATTTGGGTAGTTGTAATTGAAGAATGACCAAGCATTGCTTGAACCGAACGGATGTCAGCCCCATTCATTAATAAATCTGTGGCAAAAGAATGCCTAAGGGTGTGGGGAGTGACTTTTTTAGTGATGCCTGCTTTTCGGGCGCATCTATCAATAATTCGCTGCACACTTCGAGGAGTCAGTCTCAACGAATGCTCTTTGTTTTTCTCTAAGTCTTTTTTACTTCTTCTATCTACTCTAATAAAAAGAGCTTTATCAATATCAGAGCGCTTTTTAAGATATTTTTCTATCCAGTCAATAGCTTCTTTAGAGAGAAATACTAGGCGAGTTTTGTTTCCTTTCCCTGTTACGGAAAATTCTCCCCTTTTAAGATTAATATCATTTTTATCCAAGGCAACAAGCTCTGAGACTCTCAAGCCCGTAGAATAGAGGGTTTCAAGAATGGCTCTATCGCGCAGCTCTTTAATATTGTCTTTAATGCCGGTTGCCTCGAGTATCCGCTCAACTTCATCAGATTCCAAAAATTGGATATTTCGATCTCCAGCTTTTGGCAATTCAATCTTTTCTGCGGGAAAGGTTTTAATGTCATTTTTCGAGAGATATTTCAAAAAAGACCTTAGGGCGATAATATGATATCCCTGAGTTTTTTTGCTTAGGGGTTTGTTATTTTTATCTTTATAGCGGTTTAAGTATAGGCGGTATTTTTTTATCTTATCTTGATTAATGGAGGTGGGGCTTGTATTGCCTGCAAACTCCAGAAATCTCTTTAAGTAATGGTCATAATTTTCTATTGTTTTTTGACTCAAGTTTCTTTCAACCTCGAGATATTCTAAAAAATCAGTGATTAACTTTTTTAATTTCATAATGTTAATTAAATTGTCGCACAATAATTATACAGCAAATTTATATTTTTAGGGAAGAGCTTAATTTTAGAATAAAATTATGATATGATTTGATTGTCCATGGAATTCATAAGAGGAATTGATTATTCCGTTTTTTTCTATTTAAATGGTCCTATCAAGGAAAGCTTTATTATAAAAGTAATTGTTTTTGTTCTAGCTAAATATTTGATTTATATATTTTTTGCCGTGATGGCTTATCTTTTTTGGTTTTATAAAAAGGGGACAAAAGAAAATAATCAGTCCAAACGGGCTGTTATTTATGCTCTTTTATCTTTGGCTTGGGCTTTTTTGATTGACCAGCTAGTTAACCTTGTTTTTATTAGATACAGACCCTTGATTTCTCATCCAGGAGAAGTAAAACAGCTTGCAGTAACCATTGACCCCACCTCTTTTCCCTCAAGCCATTCAATTTTCGTTTTTGCTATTGCTTCCTCTTTTTATTTTTCAGGATATAAAAAATTAGGCATAACTCTTTTTATTTTAGCAGCAGCTGTTAGTGTTGCCAGGATTATGGCCGGTGTTCATTATCCGGTGGATGTGGTTGCTGGTTCGGTTTTTGGTATATTTGCCGCCTGGCTTGTTAATCGTGAAGGAAGTTGGGTAAAGCAGAACCTGCTAAAAGAATTCGAAGATAAGAAATAATTATGGAATTTATTCAGGCAATTATTTATGGTATTGTTCAGGGCACTACCGAGTTTTTACCCATATCATCCACGGCGCATCTCATAATTTTTCCTTATTTGTTTAACTGGCAAGACCCAGGTTTAACCTTTGATGTTTTCTTGCATTTGGGCACAGTCGTCGCCATTATTTCTTTTTTTCTCAAAGATTGGATTTTGATATTCAAATATTTTGTTAATAAAAATAATAATATTGGGGAGGCAGAAGAAAAATTTGGCAAGCCAAGTTTTCTGTTAATACTTTTAGTTGGCACTATTCCAGCAGCAGTTTTAGGTTATTTATTAGAAGCAAGTATAGAGAGCACTTTTCGCTCTCCAATTTTAATTGCTGTTATGCTTATTGTTTTTGGTGTTATTTTATATCTTGCTGATTCAGAAAAAATTGTTAGGCATAAAAGAGATCTTAAAGATATTAATTATTGGCGTTCCTTGATTATTGGCTTTGCTCAAAGTATAGCCTTAATTCCTGGTGTCTCGCGATCTGGAATCACTATGACAGCGGGTTTGTTTTTGGGATTAAAAAGAGAGGTTGCTGCTAGATTTTCTTTTCTTTTGGCAACACCGATAATGATTGGGGCAACTCTTTTTCGTTTTAAGGAAGTGGTCAATCTTTCTTCGCAAGAGCTATTTAATGGTTTCGGTGTGTTGCCTGCTATTATTGGTTTTATTTTTGCCTTGATTTCTGGTTATCTTTGTATTAAATATTTGTTGAAATTTCTGCAAAAAGGAACTTTTCTTCCTTTTGTTATTTATCGTATAATATTGGCCTTGTTGATTATTATAATTTTTCTTTTAAGGTAATATGATTCATGAAATATTAGTAGCTATTTCAGGATTTATAATTAACACTATTTCAGCCCTCGGTTATGGGGGAATAATTCTTTTGATGGGTTTAGAATCGGCTTGTATTCCTTTGCCATCAGAGGTCATTATGCCCTTTTCTGGGTTTCTTGTATTTGAAGGCAGATTTGATATTTGGCTCGTTGCTATTGCCGGGACACTTGGCTGTGTTTGGGGTTCAATTTTAGCTTATATCATTGGAATGTATGGAGGCAGGCCCCTAATAGAAAAATATGGCAAGTATATTTTAATATCCCATCACGATCTTGATTTGGCCGATAGGTGGTTTAAAAAATATGGGGACTGGGCGATATTTTTCTCGCGACTTCTGCCTGTGGTGCGCACTTATATATCTTTTCCCGCAGGTATCGCCAGGATGAGATTTTGGCATTTTGTTCTTTATACAACTCTTGGTTCTTTTCCTTGGTGTCTGGGGTTGGCTTATATTGGTTTAAAATTAGGAGAAAATTGGCAGTCTCTAAAAGGATATTTTCATGGGGCGGATTATATAATTGCTGGACTTATAATTATCGGAATTGTTTGGTGGATTTGGCGACACTTAAAACAAAGAAAGAATTATGTTTCAAAAGAAAATTCTAAATAATGGTTTACGTCTTTTGACGGTCCCCATTAAAGGACTGGACACAGTTACTTCTTTGGTTTTGACTGGTGTCGGGTCAAGATACGAAAACGAAAAAAATAATGGCATTGCCCACCTAATAGAGCATTTGGCCTTCAAAGGGACAAAGAAAAGACCAGATCTTTTTACTGTTGCCCGTGAGCTCGATTCAATCGGTGCTGACTACAATGCCTTTACAAGCAAAGAATTCACCGGTTATTATATTAAGAGCAGAGCAATACATCTGAAAAAAGGCCTTGAAATCATTTCTGACATTGTCCAAAATCCTCTATATCGTGAGGAAAATATCATTGAGGAAAAGAAAGTGGTTATTGAAGAAATTAGGATGTATCATGATTCCCCGACCCGTTATTCTGATCAGTTAATCCAGAATATAATGTTTGCCGGAAATCCTTTGGGTTATGATGTTGCCGGCACAGAGAAATCAGTCTCAGAAATAAAAAGAAATGATATTATATCTTTCAGAAATCAAACTTATCAACCCGACAATATAGTCATTGTTATTGCCGGCAAGATTAAAAATAATACAGAAGATGAAGTTTCTCGTCTTTTCTCCTTTGAAAATCTAAAAAAATCAACAAGCCCCAAATCTTTCAAAGTTAAAAAAGAAACAAAAAAAGTTAGCATCGATAAACGAGAAACAAAGCAGTCTCATCTTCGTGTGGGTGTTCATAGTGTTGCACTTGAAGATAAAGATTATTATGCTTCATGCCTTTTGCACCTTATTCTAGGTGGCTCAATGTCTTCTCGTCTTTTTGAAGAGATTAGAGAAAAACGATCTTTGGCTTATTATATAAATACTGACGCAGACTCTTATCAAGATACAGGTTACTTTATTGTGCAGGCAGGTTTAAACAAAGAGAGGTTAGGGGAAGCAATTAAAGTTATCAAAGGCGAGCTTCAGAAATCGATTAAAAAGATAAAAGACGAGGAGCTGAATCGTGCCAAAGAGATGCTTAAAGGGAAAATGGCGATGGAGAAAGAAGATGGTCAGGAGGTCGCATGGTTTTTTGGTTTTCAGGAGCTCTTAGAACCTAAAACCAAGACTTATAAAGAAATTATAAGAAAGATTGATTCTCAAGAAAAATCTGATATAAAGAGAGTAGCCAAAAGAATTTTTAGTCAAGATTTATATTTAGCTCTTGTGGGGCAGGCAGAAGAAGAGAAATTATTAAAGTTATTAGGAGGATAGTGTGGGAAAAAACTATGAACATCCAAGCAAAAAAAGAACAGTTGTTTTAATTAAACCCGACGGGGTTTTAAGGGGATTAATTGGTGAAATCATAAAACGATTTGAGCAGCGTGGCTTAAAAGTTGTTGCTTTGAAGATGGTTTATCCCACCAAAGAACATGCAGCTAAGCACTATTCTGGATCAAAGGAATGGATTACCGGAATGGGTAAAAAGACTTTAGAAAATTTTAAAGACCATGGTTTAAGTCCGAAGGAATTAATGGAAACTGATGATCCTTACAAAATCGGCAAAATGTTTCAGAAATGGAATGTAGGTTATCTTTCAGGTGGTCCTGTTGTCGCTATGATAGTTCAAGGGATGCATGCTATTTCAACAGTCAGGAAGCTGGTTGGTAATACTCTCCCAATCCTGGCTGAGCCCGGAACAATTAGGGGGGACTTTTCTGTTGATACTAATACCGCCTCAAATGTTGATAAAAGATCATTAAGAAATATTGTTCATGCATCAGGTGATGAAAAGGAAGCGACTCATGAGATAGAACATTGGTTTGCTCCAGAAGAAATTTGTGATTATAAAAGAACTGATGAAGATGTGATGTTTGGTATTATGAAATCTAAATAGGAGTTATTATGAAAAAACAAAGTGTCCACGTAATTTCAGCCACAGCGATTATTTTTAACCAGGGCAAAGTATTAATTGCGCAAAGAAGCAAGGAAGAAAAAGCATGGCCTTTAATGTGGACAGTTCCTGGAGGAAAGATAGAATTTGATGACTACAAAAAAATGCCCAAAAACAAAGAGGGGCTTTGGTATAATGCAATTGAGAAGAGTTTAAGAAGAGAAGTTAGGGAGGAGGTTGGCCTAGAAATCAAAAACATTGATTATGTTTGCGACATGACTTTTATGCGTCCAGACGGCATCCCTTGTGTCATTCTAAGCTTTATGGCAGATAAAGCTGAGGGCAGGGTGAAGCTCTCTCCAGAGCTTATTAATTTCCAGTGGGTAGATCTGAAACAAGCCAAAAGTTATGAGCTGATTGATGGTATTTATGAAGAAATTGTTCTGGCTTATAAAATTAAAGAGGGCAAAAGAGTAAACAGACTTATCTATGCTTGACCCCAAGCCATATATTCTTCCTTTTCTGCTCGCTTTTTTATTTTCTCTAATACTGACTCCTGCTATTAGGAAAATTGCTTTGAAATTTGATTTTGTTGACAGGCCAGCTAAACGCAAGGTCCACAAAAAACCAACTGCCCGGATGGGTGGAGTTTCAATTTTTGTTAGTTTTATCTTAGTTGCAGTAATTTTCTATTTCGCAAGACCCTATTTTTTCACATTTGCCCCATGGCAGGATTATAATCTATTTCTTAAATTTTTCGGTGTATTTTTAGGCGCCTTAATTCTTGTTATTGTTGGTCTTGTTGATGACAAAAAAACTCTTTCTCCTTGGATTAAATTAATTTTTCAAATTCTTGCCGCTCTATGTGTTATTTTGGCGGGCACAAGAGTTGAATATATCAACAATCCTTTTGGAGGGTTTATAAATTTTGGCCAACTTAGTTTTAATTTTGACTTATTTGACGTCAATTTTAGTATTATACCAATTGCCGATTTAGTCACCTTGATTTGGATTGTAGGAATGATTAATGTAGTTAATTTTTTAGATGGCTTAGATGGACTTGCGGCTGGTGTATCTTTTTTTGGTGCCATTTCTATTTTTTTTATATCCTTGCTTTTAACTGTTTATCAGCCTGCCACAGCTTTTTTGGCAATAATCTTGGCAGGTGCTGTTCTTGGTTTTATACCTTACAATTTCAATCCAGCGAAAATTTTTATGGGAGATTCTGGTAGCCAATTCTTGGGTTATATATTAGCTATACTTGCTGTTATCTCTGGAGCAAAACTTGCCACAGCTTTTCTTGTCTTGGGTTTCCCTATTTTAGATGGGCTTTGGGTGGTTACAAGAAGAATTATACGGGGCACCTCTCCTTTTAGAGCAGACCGAAGTCATCTCCACCATCGTTTGTTGGATTTTGGTTTTTCTGTGCGCCAAGCAGTAATTTTTCTTTGGATGATTTCCTTGATATTTGGTTTGATAGGAATAATTTCAACGACTTATGGTAAGATGTTATCAGGAATGATTTTGATTTTGGTGATGATATTATTGTTAATAACTTTAACTTTTTTTGGAAAAAGGAAAAATGAAAAGAAAATTGGGTAGAATATTTTTCATAATACTAATTATTCTTATTGCTATTGGCATGCTTTTGCCTTTTTTTGTCTAAATTTAATTATGGCAAGCATAATAGAAGAAGATGAGGAAATAATAGAAGAATTAAGAAGGCATCCTATTGTTCTTTTTTCGCCATTTTCTAAGGTTTTTGTGGGGTTTTTGGTTGTAGTTATTATTTTTCTTGTATCAGGAGCAAGCAGTTTTTTTTCTTTAGCTTTTTTTATCTGGCTAATTTTTGGAGGACTTTATTTTTTTTATTATTATTATGTCTGGCGCAAGGATGCCTACATAATAACAGAAGAGAAGATTGTAATTCGCGAACAAAGAGGATTTTTTTCCAAGAGTATCAGTGAAGCTGCATTTTCAGATATAGTTGATGTGACTCATGAAATAAAAGGATTTATACCGACTTTATTTAATTTCGGCACAGTAAGAGTACAAACTGCAAGCTCAGATCCCCTGGAATTAGCTATGATTCCAAAGCCCCAGAGTACTCAATCTCTAATCCAAGATTTAAGAGAGAAACTTGGTAAAAGCAACAACAAAGAAATGAGCGCAAGAGAGCTAATTGAAGAAATAGAAAAAAGAAAGGGAGAAAAAAATTAAAAGTTCTTATTTTAGTGGCTTAACGCCAACCAAAGTTTTGGTTTTTTTGTGTAGTTTATTGCCAGTTCTTTTTCTTTCAAAATAAACCTTACCTTTTGTTTTTGAAAAAATGGTATAATCTTTACCCATATCTACACCAACCCCAGGATGAAATTTAGTCCCTTTTTGTCTAACAATAATAGCGCCAGGCAAAGCGTGGGAGCCGGCAAATAACTTTACTCCAAGACGTTTAGAAATAGAATCTCGGCCTAAAGCGGTTGAACCTTGTGATTTTTTATGGGCCACAATGATCAGTTACTAATATTTGTTTTTATTGAGATACTTAACCAATATAAAGATTATTTTGTTATAAATCAAGAGTAGGTCAAAATTTCATTTGATATTTTTGATTTGATATTTGATATTCGACTTTATGCTATAATGCAAAAAAGGGGCAAAAGAATTATAAGTCCAAGTTTTTAAGTTTGAAAAATTATGTCTAAATTTGTTCATCTACACGTACACTCTGAATATTCTCTTCTTGACGGTTTATCAAAAATTGACCAAATAATTGAAAAAGCCAAAAAGGACAAAATGGAGGCAGTGGCTTTAACTGACCATGGAGTAATGTATGGCGCGATTGAATTTTATAAAAAATGTGTAGAGGCAGGAATCAAGCCAATTATCGGAGTTGAAATTTATCTTGCCCCAAGAGGATTAAAAGATAAGACACCAAAAATTGATTCAAATCCACACCACCTTGTTCTCTTAGCCAAAAACCAAGTTGGCTACAGGAATTTAATGAAACTTGTCAGCATTGCTCATCTTGAAGGCTATTATTACAAACCAAGAATAGATTTGAATATTCTTAAAAATCATGCCAAAGGATTGATCTGCCTTACATCGTGTCTTCAGGGTGAAATTCCACAGTTGATTCTAAGTGGACGGGTGGAGGGGGCCAAATCTAAAATCAAGGAATATAAAAAAATATTTGGTAAAGATAATTTTTATTTAGAAATCCAGCCTCATCCAAAAATAGCCGAACAAAAAAAGGCAAATGAAATTATGATTAGGCTCGCCAAAGAAACAAAGACGCCATTGGTTGCCACTAAAGATAGTCATTATTTAAACAAAGACGATAAAGAAGCACATGAATTACAGCTTTGTATTCAAACAGGTAAAACAATACTTGATGAGAAAAGAATGTCTATGGATGATGATGATTTTGATTTTTCTACGATCCAAGAAATGCTTAAACTCTGTAAGGATTTTCCCAAAGAAGCCTTAGAAAACACCGTCAAAATCGCAAGTAAGTGCGACCTAAAGATAAAATTAGGAGTGCCAACTTTTCCTAAATTTGATGTGCCAAAAGGGCATAACGCTGATTCTTACCTTAAAAGACTCTGCCTAGAAGGCTATGCCTGGAGGTATTTATCAGCGGAAAGGGATAAAACTAAAGAGTTATCTAGTAAAGAGATAACAAGGCAGATGGAAAAGGAAAGAAAAAAAAGACTTGATTATGAATTAGATGTTATCAAACAGTGCGGTTTTTCTTCTTATTTTTTGATAGTTTCGGATTTTGTCCGTTTTGCCCAAGATAATGGGATATTAGTTGGTCCAGGCAGGGGAAGTGCCGCAGGGTCACTGGCGGCGTATCTTTTGGGAATTACCGGTCTTGATCCATTAGATCATGATCTTTTATTTGAAAGGTTTCTAAATCCCGAAAGAGTTAGTCTGCCTGATTTTGATATAGATTTTGCTGATACAAGAAGAGGTGAGGTGATTGAATATGTAACCAAAAAATATGGCAAGAACCATGTGGCGCAAATCATCACCTTTGGAAGAATGGAGTCTCGGGCTGCAGTTAGGGACGCAGCCAGAGCTCTGGGTATGTCCTATAATGAAGGCGATAGAATCGCCAAACTGATTCCTTTTGGATACAAATTAAAGGATGCACTCAATGAGGTGGATGAGTTAAAAGCTATCTATGAAGCAGAAGCTCCAGTGCGCCGATTGCTAAACATGGCAAAAAAACTTGAAGGCGTGGCACGTCATGCTTCTCTTCATGCTGCCGGTGTTGTTATTTCATACGGAGAGTTAACTGACTATACCCCCCTACAATTAGCAACAAAAGGTGATATTTCTGTTACAACTCAGTATTCAATGTATCACGTAGAAAATGTGGGTTTGGTAAAAATGGACTTCTTGGGCCTATCAAACCTCTCAATTTTGCAAAATACTCTAAGAATCATAAGAAAAGTCTATAATCAAGAAATAGATATAAATAATGTCCCAATTGATAATAAAGAAGCTTATGAGTTATTAAGCCGCGGAGATACAACCGGGGTTTTTCAATTATCTTCTGATGGCATGAAGCGCTATCTCAAGGAGTTAAAGCCAACTACTTTTGAGGATATTGTGGCCATGGTTGCGCTTTACAGGCCTGGACCCATAGAAAGTATCCCTGATTTTATCGCTGCCAAGCATGGAAGAAAGAAAGTAGAATATCTAGATCCTCGATTAGAACCCATCTTAGAAAAAACTTATGGCGTTATTGTGAATCAAGAACAAGTGCTTCAGATTGCTCGGGAGCTAGCTGGCTTTACTTATGGGGAGGCTGATATTTTAAGACGAGCTGTAGGTAAAAAAATAAAACAACTTTTAGATGAACAAAAAGATAAGCTTGTTAAGGGGATGACTAAAAACGGAGTCAAGAAGACAACAGCAGAAAAAATTTGGAAATTAATAGAACCCTTTGCTCGTTATGGTTTTAATAAAGCCCATGCTGCTGGCTATGCCATGATTGCTTATCAGACCGCTTACTTAAAAGCGCATTATCCAAGTGCCTTTATGGCTGCACTATTAACTTCTGACCAGGATGATTTAGATAAGGTAGCTCGAGATATTGCTGAATGCGAACGAATGAGTCTTAAAGTTTTGCCGCCTGATGTTAATGAATCCTTTCCTGAGTTCGCTATAGTTCCTGAATCAGGAGATATACGTTTTGCTCTTGCAGCTATCAAAAATGTAGGCCACAAAGTTTCAGCAGAGATTGCCGAAGAGAGAAAAAAGAATGGTTCATACAAAAGTCTTGAGGATTTTATTAAAAGATTAAATGAGACAGTAAATAAAAAACTTTTAGAAAGTCTAGCGCGTTCAGGCGCATTAGACAGATTTGGCGAAAGGGCATCGCTCTTGGCATCAATTCCTGAAATGCTTAAGTTTGCTGCATATGAGCGAAAGAACTCCTCTGCCTCGCAAATTGGTCTTTTTTCAGAAAAATCCTCTTCTGAACCTAAAATCATACTGCAGGGTGTTAATTCAGTTTCAAAAGAGGATAAACTTTCATGGGAAAAAGAATTGTTGGGTATTTATGTTTCAGAGCATCCGTTAGAGGAATATAAAAAGGCACTAAAAAAGCTACCCCATAACTTAAAATTATTACAGGAGGGAAATGATGGAGCATCAGTTGAAACGGGGGGTATAATATCTCAAATAAAAAAGATAGTTACCAAATCCGGTGAACCAATGCTTTTTGTTACACTGGAGGATTTAACAGATAGCATAGAGCTTTTAGTGTTTCCGGGGATTTTAAAAGAAGATCCAACTTTTTGGGTAGATGGCAATATTATTCATATTTCAGGCAGACTTTCTTTCAAGGATGGTCAAGGAAATGTTTCAGAGGCCAAAATTATTGTCAATAAAGTTAAAAATTTAAACAAAGAGCCAGAACTTTTTAATCTAAAAGAGAAAATAAATGCAGAAAATTTAAACAATGCTTCAGTTTTACATTTACGCTTGAAAGAAGATACAGATAAAGAAATTTTAGCGCAAATTAAATCTTTATTTATCGAAAATCCTGGATCTTCCATAGTTATTGTGCATATTCCAGAAAAAGAGGGTTTAAGGCCGGTTAAGGCAAGCTCTAAGGTAAATATTAATCAAAATCTTTTAGATAATCTCAAAAAAATTTTAGGAGATAAGTCAGTAGTTGTCAAAGAGAAAGAAATCAAAGTGATAAATGCTCTTGACAGATAAGTTGTTTTTTTCTATAATTTAACATGCCTACTCAGCCACGCTCTCTGGTGGTTGTGTTAGAGTACCAAACAATCGAGGTGGTGCTATCGAATCGAGCTGTGAGTCGTAGAGTCTCCGTGTAGAAGTACAACTGAATACGGAAAGGATGCGTATCTAGTGACGTTTCCTGGGGAAAGTCGTGTCAAGGCTGATGTTGTAGTAGCACGTATTGCCCCGAATGCATCTAAAAAGCTTCGCAAGGGGGACTTGGCGATGCTTACTGAAGCAAGGGGCACATCGAAAGGAGGTCCAAGGGCCGAGTTCGCCCCCGGACGCAGTTCGGTCCCAAGGACCGACTGTATCCCGGGAGGGAATTACCGTGCCAAGGTCTCTCGATGTAACACCTTTTCAGATGCTGTTTGAGGGTGGACAGCCCAGGGATATGAAGGCGAATCCTGCCCGTGGGCTGTTGGATCTAATGATGGCGGTTGAGGCTGGTACCGCTTTGAATGTCAAAGACGTAGTCGTGGGTGGGAAGTGCTGCCAGACTCTTCGCAACTGCCGTTCTGGCTTCGTCGTTCTGCCTGCGTGCTGTGTCAGGTCGACAAAGGCCAAACAACCAGATACAAGAGCAGTCGAACTGGTGTCTGATCTTCGGTCCTTGGACGGCGAAGCTAAGTTCGACGCAGTAGACGTGGAGTTCGGGGCCGACCTGAGTGGTTGCCCAATAGGGCTTGCAGAGGAAGAGACTCTTCCCGGGGTCCGTTTGGGTCGTCGTCAGGTAGTCGTCTTTGTCGAGCCCGCCAAGGGCTTGCCAAGGAACCAGATCACTCAGGACATGATCGAAGCGGCATGCACCTATCTCGCCAGCGCATAGGTTCGCGCGAGCCTGTGACACACCCCGAGGGGAACTCCGGTAACCCGGAAGCCAGAGTTCCTCTCGGACATTTTTTTATAAGGGTTGAAAATTTATTTATGTAATATATAATTTCCTTGTCATGACAGGTCTAATAGAAAAAATTGAAAAAGAAAAGATAAAGGAAAAGCGAATTCCCAAGATAAAAAGTGGGGACATTGTTCGCCTTATTCAAACCTACAAAGAAAAGGACAAAGAAAGACACTCCATTTTTGAAGGTGTTGTAATTAAGGTTAATTCAGGTTTTGGTCCCAGGAAATCAATCACTATAAGACGCGTGATTGATGGAGTGGGAGTAGAGAAAATCGTTCCATTGTATCTTTCAAATATTTCCAAAATCGAGGTTCTAAAGAGCTCTAAAACCCGTCGTGCCAAACTATATTATTTAAGAAATTTATCAGGTAAAAAAGCCCGTTTAAAAGAAAAAGGTCTGGACGATGAAGTGATAAAATTTATGGCCGATGGCAAAAAAGAGAAAACAAAAAAGAAAAAAGTAGATTCAAGTTCTCCTAAAAAATAGATAGTTGTTTAACTTTTGTAGAATCTATAAAATAGAAGCTGTACATGTTTTTTAAAATGAAATTTGACTGGAAAAGATTATTTTTTATTTTAATTATTGTTGTAATAACTGCAGCAGCCGCAGGCTACTCTTCGTGGTGGGGATTAACTTTGGCTATTAATAAGCAAAAAGAGCAAATTAGCTCACTTGAAAATCAAGTTGATATTTTAGCTGAGCAATTAACAAAAAAAATTGAAGAACAAAAAGCTAAAGAAGCAGCAGAGCAGGCGGCAGCTGAGGCAGAAGCCAATAAGCCGGCATCAAAACCCAAAAGTTATACCCCCACGCCTGAGCCTGAAGAGCCAATTGCAGTTTCTAGAATCTTATTTTTTTATGATCCAGATTGTGGAGCCTGCCAAATACAAATGCCAATAGTTTTGGAACTTCAAAGTGAAGGTGTGCCTTTTGCTTTTATGAATGTAGATGAAAATCCGGGCTATATTAGCCAATATGGTATTTCTAAAGTCCCAACTTTTATACTTAATGGAGCAAGGGTAGTTGCGGTTCTAACAAAAGCTGAACTATTAAATTTCTGGAATACATATAAATAAAAATATTAAAATTAATGTTTGAGGATAAACAAAAAGAAAAAATCGACATCAAACTTTATTTTAAAAGACTATTAATTGTGATTTTAGTCATTGTTTTTACAGTATCTGTTGTTTTCATGGTAGTCTTCTGGCAACTTAATAAAGTTATTGATAAACAGGGGGAACAAATTAGTTCTTTAGAAAAACAAATTGAACTGTTATCAGAAAAAATAAAAAGTTTTCCCGATGAATAAAACAAGCAAAAAATTGGGAGGATATGCGGAAAAAATCGCAGCAGAATATCTGGAGAAAAAAGGTCTAAAAGTTCAAAAATTAAATCACCGGAATAATATAGGGGAAATTGATATCGTCGCCAAAGATGGCGATGTTTTTGTCTTTGTAGAGGTTAAAGCCAAAACCGGAGACCAATTTGGCAGTCCATTGGATATGGTGGGCTATAGGAAGCAGGAGAAATTAAGAAAACTTGCAAAAAGTTATTTTGTTCAAAATGAGTTAGATGAATCTCTTTATCGTATAGATGTAATCGCAATTGATTTTTCACAAAATCAACCTAAAATTGATTGGATCAAAAGTGCAGTTGAAGAATAGTCAGGATTGTATTCTGCCGGACAGAGATTCGAAGCTCTCTCGGCAGCATTAGGGATGGGGTTCTCACCCTATCGCAACAGAATAAAAAAACCGGCCCAGCTTGGGTCAATTTTTTTATCTGCCGGACAGGGATTCGAACCCCAGCTTCCAGGTCCAGAACCTGGCGTCCTACCACTAGACGATCCGGCATTATCAATTCTAAGTGCCCTGGGAGAGATTCGAACTCTCACGCCCTTACGGGCACATGATCCTGAATCATGCCTGTCTACCAGTTCCAGCACCAGGGCAGAAAATATTTATTTTAATTCACCCAGAGCTGCTGTGAGCCGTTTTAAGGCCTCTTCTTTGCCCAGAGCCCAAAGTATCTCCGATGGTGAGGGCGAGGCCTCACGGCCAGATAGGGCCGCCCTGACTGGCCAGAAAACATCACCATTAGTTAATTTTTGCTCTAAAACTGTCTTTTCAAGGATTTTTTGTATTTTGTCTTGGTCTTGCCATTCTTTTTCAGGTAAATTCTCCAAAACTCTTGTAGAGATTTCTAATCCTTTTTGTGTTGAGTTTATATCGCTTTTTTTAAAAATTAACAAATTTTTATTAAGTATAGGCGTTTTAAAAAAATAGTTAGCTAATTCCTTAAAATCGGATAATTTTTTCATGCGGTCTTTAACCAAAGATACGGCGCGGATTAATAATTTTTCATTTTTCTCCCAATCAGATTCTATATAATCAGGAATAAGAAGTTTCAGTATTTCTTCATCATCCATATTTCTAAGATAATAACCATTTATATAATCTAATTTCTCTAAATCAAAGATGCTTGCAGATTTACCAATGTCTTTTAATTTGAATGGTTCAATTAGTTGGTCTTGAGTTAAAATCTCCTTGTCTTTGTCGTTCGCATTTTTAGGATGCCAGCCCAAAAGAGCCATAAAATTAATTAACGCTTCTTTTAGATATCCTTTTTTCCGAAAATCAGAAATAGTGACAATGTTACCTTTTCGCTTACTCATTTTAGAGCGATCTTTGTTTAAAATAAGAGGCAGATGAGCATACTGAGGAATTTTATCTTTTAGACCCAGAGCTTCATAAATTAGAATTTGATTAAAGGTGTTTGAAATATGGTCTTCGCCTCGAATTACATGACCTATCTCTTGTTTGTAGTCATCTATTACCCCCGCAAAATAGAAAATAGGCACGCCATCTGATTTAACAATAATAAAATCACCGATATTTGGAGCATAATCTTGAATTTTGCCACGAATTAAGTCAGTAAATTGAATTTTGCCACGACTCTCAGGAATTTTTAATCGGAGGGTAGGTTTTTCTCCCTTTTTGATTCTTTCTTTTATTTCATTTTCCTTTAGACCAAGGCATTTCCCGGAATAGCGGGGAGGAATTTTCTTGGCGATTTGTCTTTTGCGTTCTTTTTCTAGCTCATCAGTTGTGCAAAAACAGTAATATGCCTGTTTTTTATGTAACAATTCTTGGGCATATTTTTTATAGATATCTAATCTCTCCATTTGTCTTATAGGTTTTTCATCCCAGTGAAGTCCAAGCCATTCTAAATTTTGGATAATATTTTTTTCATGTTTTAAAGTTGATCTTTTGTTGTCCGTGTCTTCGAGCCTTAATAAAAACTTTCCATTATTTTTTTTGGCAAACAAATAATTAAAAAGTGCAGTTCGAGCTGTACCAATATGTAAATTTCCAGTTGGGCTTGGTGCTATTCTTGTTTTAATTTTTTCTTTTTTCATATGATTTTAGATTTTATAGCTTGCCGCAACTTTAAGTCAAGTTAAAATCGAGTTAATTCCTTAATTAATTCATTAATTAAACCTCTTTGTTTTTTGGTGGCTCCTTTTTTACGTGCTTTTTTCAGTTGCCTTGAAAGATGGTCATTAATATAGGAAAGACCAGCTTTATCAATTCCTCCTTTCAAAACCTTAAATTGAATGATTATCTCAAGCATATCCCGTTTATCACCAATCATCTTAATCAGGCCATCCATTTGTCCTTTAATATTAAGAAGGCGCTTAACAATGTAATAATCCTCATCAGAAAGGCCTTTTAGTCGGAGCTCTTTTTTAAGGGGGGATTTAGCCATTTAGTAATTCTTAAAAAGTTTTTCAATATTTTAATCTATAATACACCCCAAGGGGGTATAATGCAAATTTTCGAAAAAATTGTACTTTTTGCATTATTAATAGCCCCGATCAAAAATGATCTTTGTCCAAATAAGGCGGGTCAAAGGGGCTTATAAATAATTAAAAAATAGCCCCAAGGGGAATTGAACCCCTGTTTCCAGCTTGAGAAGCTGACGTCCTAACCGCTAGACGATAGGGCCATCTTCAAGAATATATCTTATTTTAGAGTTTTTTTCAATCTAAACAGTTATTAAATCCTTAATTTTTTCAAAAGTTTTTTCTCCAATGCCTGAAATTTCCATAATTTCTTCAATTGTGGCAAAACCGCCTTCTGTTTCTCTGTATTGAATAATTTTTTGCGCATAAGCAGGACCAATCCCCGGAAGAGATTCTAGCTGATTGGCATCAGCATAATTTAGATTTATTTTTCCATTTTCAGCTGAAGATTGGGATGTTTTTTGGGATTTAAAAGGTAAATATATTTTTTGATGATTTTTTAACTCATCTGCACGATTGATTTCTTTAGAAATTTTCTCTAAATCTGCCTCAGCAGTCAGACCACCAGCTAAATTAATTGCATCCTGTATTAGCAATCCTTTATCTAATTGATAAACTCCTGGTTTTAATACTGCACCTTCAATATCAATTGTAATACCGCCTTCATTATCTACTCCCTTAATTTTTAATTCTTCTTTTTCTTTAGATGGAGAAAATATCAAAAGAGTTGTCCCAACAAGAATTATTAAAATTAGTATTCCTCCAATTAGAGTACGCCATTTGTATATAAAATCTGACATTTAGGTAAGATTACTCTAAATGAATTTCTTTTTCAAGAGATGAAAGTTTCTTTTTAAGTTTCGGCCACTTTTTAAGTGTAGGATCAAGGGCAATAATCTTTTCTGCTTCCTTCTTGGCCTCTTTTATTTTTTTGATATCATTTAAGCTTGCAAATCTGAGGTTTAAGACCCCATGCTGTTTTACTCCATATATTTCCCCTGGACCCCTAAGGTTTAAATCTGCTTCTGCGATTTTAAAACCATCATTAGTCGATTTCATAATCTCTAGTCGTTCTTTTGTTTTCTCTCCCCAAGTTTGGGCCGAAAGAAAACAATATGATTGAAAATTGCCGCGTCCAACCCTGCCACGAAATTGATGTAGCTGTGATAGACCAAATCTTTCTGCACCCTCAACAACTATGACTGTTGCATTGGGCACATCAACTCCTACCTCTACAACTGATGTTGAAACAAGGATATTGATTTTATTTTTTCTAAAATCATCCATAATTTTTTCTTTTTTTTCTGCTTTCACCTTTCCGTGGAGTAAGCCAACCCTGTATTCGGGAAATATCTTCTCGGATAATTTCTTCTTTTCTTCCATAGCAGCTTTGCGATTATCAAAATCAAATTTATCTTGATAGTTTTTTATCTTTTTTTCGATGAGAGGACAAATAAAAAAAGCTTGCCTGCCTTTTTTTATCTCTGATCTAACAAATTCATATAGTCTGGCTTTCTTTTGTGGGGAAATAAGATGAGTTTTGGTCTGCTGTCGCCCCGAAGGCAACTCATCTAAAAGAGAGATATCCAAGTCTCCATACAAAGATAGGGCAAGAGATCTAGGGATAGGCGTTGCAGTCATTGAGAGGAGATGGGGGAACATGTTTTTTAGATTTTTATTTAACAAAGCGGCTCTTTGTTTTACTCCGAATCTATGTTGTTCATCTATAATCGCAAGTGCCAAATTTTTAAAACTGACAGTTTTTTGTATTAATGAATGGGTGCCAATAACTATATCTGATGATATTTTTTTTGTCTTTTTTAATTTAAAATTTGCCAAATGATAACTATTGGTTATTAATTCAATTTTAATTTTCTGGTTTTTAAAATGACTACAAAAACTATTAAAATGTTGATAGGCAAGAACTTCTGTTGGCGCCATAATTGCTACTTGCTTTTTGTTTAGACAGACCTGAAAGGAGGCAATGGCTGCAACAACAGTTTTACCAGAACCAACATCACCATTTAAAAGACGATTCATGGGTTGAATTTCTTTTTCTTGGCGTTTTTTTGAATCAATATCTAATAATATTTCCCAGGCAGCTTTTTTTTGGGCAGAAGTCAATTTAAAAGGCAGAAAGTCTACAAATTCTTTGGTTTTTTTCTCGTGAAAAAATATGGCTGGCGCTTTTTTTGTTTTAAATTTTTTTCGCTCAAGTTGGTTTCGAAGAGAAATTAAGAATAATTCATCAAAGGAAAGACGCTTAATCGCTTCAGCTAAAGATTCCTTATATTCAGGAAAATGGACTTGCCTTATTGCTTCATCAAGGCTTAGAAGATCTAGCTCATCCTTAATAATATCTGGGATATAATCGGCGATTTGATTAATTAAAGGAAAAAGTGATTTTATTTTGGTTCGAAGCCAGCGCGAGGTGATTCCTTTTGTCTCGGGATAAATTGGTACAATTCTACCCAAATGGAGGGAATTATCATTAGAAGTAAGATCAAAAGCTGGATTGGCAATATGTCGACCAAAATATGGATTATAATCTACCTTACCGGCGACAACAATCACAAGTCCTTTCTTAAGGATACGATTCAGGTAAAATTGATTAAAAAATATTAGCTTAAGGGACGAACTATCATCCTGAATGACTAATTCACTGATATATTTGCCTTTTTTTGAGCGCCTATTATTTATATCTTTTATAGTGCCCTTAAAAGTTCCTTTTTCTCCTGGAGTGGCTTCAATGATTGGCTTAGCTATACTTAAATCCTCATATCTAAAAGGGAAATGATTAATAAGATCCTGAATATTCTTTATTCCTAATTTATTTAATCTTTCAATGTAAATTTTTCCAACATTTTGTAACTTACCAATATTACTGTTTAAGGATTTAATTTTGTTTTTGCTCCTTGTTGTCATATCTTATTGTTCCTCCCCCCAGTAAAATATCTTTTTTATAAAAAACACATGATTGTCCTGGGGTTACTGCTCTTTGTGGTTTATTAAAAACTACTGTTAAATAATTAGCATGTGTCCTAACCAGACAAGGCTGATCCTTGTGCATGTACCTTATTTGAGCAGTACATTTTAACCCCTCCTTGTCCTTAGCTTTTAGCCTTGCTTTGTCATTAAGCCAGTTAATATCATTTAATTTTAATTTGCTTTTATGTATATTTCTATCTACGTCAACTATTAATTGATTTTTTTTGACATCGAGGTTTCTAATATAAAGTGGCGGAGAATCCTCACCACTTAAACGCCATTTATCTCGTGTTACCTTAAATCCACTTCGCTGTCCTATTGTATAAAAGGCTAGACCCTTATGTCTACCAATTACCTGGCTAGATTTATCGACCACATTACCCGGGCTTATAAGTCTTTTGGCATATTTTTTTAAAAATAAGGAATTGGAGCTACCAGTAAAGCACACTCCTCGCGATTCTTTTTTATTATGTGAACTTAGGCCTGCATTTTTTGCTAGCTCTCGTACACTTTTTTTGGACAAGTTACCAATTGGTAATTCGACAAAAGGTAAAATATCTTTCTTTATCTTCCAAAGAAAATATGACTGGTCTCTTTTTAAATCAAAACCTCTTAACAGTTTATATTTTCTGTTTTTTTCTATTCTTGCGTAGTGTCCTGTGGCGATTTTGTTGATTTTTAAACTTTTTGCGATTTGAAGCAGTTTACCAAATTTAATATGCTGGTTGCATACAGCGCATGGGTTTGGTGTTTTTCCGTTTTCATAGCTTTCAATGTAATAATCAACAATCTTTTCCTTGAATATTTTCTTAAAATTCATAGTATAAAGTTTTATTCCTAGCTTACTTGCTACCAGCCGAGCTGAAATGAGAGATTTAGGTGAACAGCATAAATTTTTGTTTTCTTTTTTATCATAATCACTCCAGAAATTCATAAATATTCCAACCACTTCATATCCTTTCTTTTCAAGGAGCAGGGCAGCAACACTTGAATCTACGCCTCCAGACATTGCGCATAAAATTCTTTCTCTCTTCATTTTAGGAGATTAATTGGTGAATTCTTGAGTGAACATAATACCATAGATGCCTCCATTCAAGGCACCAATACCAATTTTATTGAAATCCGGGTTTAAAATATTATCTCGATGACTAGGACTTTCCATGAGTCCGAAATGTGCTCTTGTAACGCTGGGAGCAAGAGCAAGATTTTCTCCGGCTACAATGTAGTGAATTTCTGCAAGCTCCATTCTGTCAAATGGGCTTAGACCTTCAGGGGTGTAATGTGAGAAATATCCACGCTCAAACATATCCTTAGAGTGATTTCGTGCCAATTCTGTTAATTTTTCATTTAAAATCAAATCGTTTTGGCCTTCAGCTTGTCTTTCTTTATTGATTAGTTCTAGCATTGCCCTCTCAGCACTTTCATCAATGTTGAATTCTCTGACCTCATATTGAAATTCTATACTTTTCTCACTTTGTGGGGGCAGGGTAAAAAAGGTCACTAAATCTTCCAGTCCATTACCGAAAATTACCTCATAAGGTTTTTGAAGTTTGGAGCTTTGTCCTAAAAAAAGCCTGGCGACCCTTGTTTCATCGAGTCTGTCTCTAAAGTACAATGATTCCTTAAAGGGGAGGGAAGAAGTAAAAATCAAAAAAACTAGGATTATTATAGTGGCTTTGAAAAAGGCGGGAATTAAGCCTAGGTATTTGTTTGTTTTATTCTCATTAATATCTTCAGGTATTTTTTTGAAAATGAAATATAGAATAATCGTAACAATGATGTCAATCAATAACCAGACTGAAAGAAAGGCAATGATCCTTGAAAGACTTAAGGGGATTGCTGTATTTTCTACCAGAAATGAAGAAAGTAAATCATTTGATAAATAGGCTACAAATAAAGACAGAACAAATCCCAAAAGTTCCAAAAAATTTTTTACAAATCCCTCACGATATCCATCAATAATAAAAATAATAAATACAAGAATAATCGCTGTGTCAATTAAATAAATCATTTGATTCTTTCCTAAGAAAATCCTTAAATTGTCTATTAACGCCTGTTTTTAAAAATATATTTTTTTTATTTTTGCCCAATGTTTTTACCCCCAATCTTGGCTCAAAGAATATTTTCTTGTCTGATTTTAACATCTTTGCCAACCATTGCCAGTAATTTTTAAGATTTTTTTCTGGAATTGGATTATTTAGCCAGTCAGATTTTCTGACAACAAAGGAGTGCAAATCTACATTTTTGATTTCGTTTGGGGCAATGATTCTTCTTCCTCCAAGTGATTTAAAAATTGGTTTTCGAAAAACGCCAAGAAACGATTTTTGTGTCTCGTTTGACACATCTCCAAAGGAAAGAAAAACACTCTTCGTTTCAAATGCCCTAATTCCAGAAGAAATATATTTATTCGAAATCGGGACCGTGTTTCCTGAGAGTATAAAAATAATTTCTCCGATGGAATTGCTAATACCGAAATTAATTGCTTCTCCCAGGCCATCACAAACCGAATCGAGCCTCACAATTTTTACTGGATAATTTCGAACCAAGGTCAAAGTATTATCGGTGGAACACCTATCTGCGATAATTACCTCGAAAAAGTTGTTGTCCTGCAAAACAAGTTTGTCCAAAATTTCGCACACAAACCCTTCATCATTTTTTGTGATGATGATTACTGATATTTTTTGCATCTTTATGAGTTAATTATATTGGGGTAACAAATATTTGTCCAGTTAACAAAAACCACTTCTGCTATACAAGACACCCTAAAGACTACATAATTTGACAAAATGTTATATAACTTGTTATATTAAATAAGTCATATTTACAATAAATTAACATGAAAATCGATGAAGAATTTATTACCACCTCTGAACTGCAAGCCTGTATTTCTGAAGCGATTAAAAAAACTGAATTGGGAAGAAAGTATGTTGTAATGAGGTATTCAAAGCCAGTCTGTGTTTTAATCAACTTTGACGATTACAGGAAAATGTCTCGGATGGCTAAACTTGCAAGAGGTGGGGCTTGTAGAGTCTGCAATTTATAATAAGCACAACAATATGAACGTCTATTTTGATAATGCAGCCACAACTTCTGTAAATAAGGAAGTTGCTGTCAGGATAAATAAAATTAATAATAACTGTTTTGGTAATCCTTCTAGTGTCCATGGATTTGGACAGGATGCTCGTGGAATTATAGAGAAGTCAAAAATTCAAATTGCTAAAATTATTAATTGTGATTTTTCAGAGATTGTTTTTACTTCTGGAGGATCTGAGGCAAATAATCTAGCTATAAAAGGTGTAATTGAAGGTGGTGATAGCAACAAACCCCATATTATTACTTCAAAAATAGAACACCATTCAGTTTTGCATTTGATAGAAAAGTTAGAGAAGGATGGAAAGATTGAGGCAGATTATATTAAGGTTAATTCGGCCGGCATTGTTAAATTAGAGGATATTGCGAGAAAGATTAAAAAAAATACTGTTTTGGTTTCAATCATGTACGTTAACAATGAAACTGGTTCTGTCCAGCCTATTAGAGAAATTGGTAAAGCCATCGAAAAAATAAATACTCAAAGAATTAATAAAAGATTAGCAAAGATATATTTTCATTCAGACGCTATCCAAGCCGCAGTTTCTCAAAAACTTGATGTATTATACTTGCATGTTGATTTGTTAACTCTTTCTGCCCATAAGATTAATGGTCCAAAGGGTTCAGGACTTTTATATGTAAAATCAGGTATCTCACTCAAACCACAAATTATAGGTGGAAACCAAGAAAATGGGAAAAGAGCAGGGACGGAAAATGTATCAGGTATCGCAGGATTTTCTAAGGCTTTATCTATTACTTTTGAGGGAAGAGGTCGCAAAATTAAAAAACTTGAAAATTTGAGAGATTATTTTATCCAGGAAATAAATAGTGAAATACCAAAAGCAAGATTAAATAGTCACAAGAAAAATTCCTCTCCTCATATTATTAATATATCCTTTAAGGGGGCAGAAGCTGAGGCAATTCTTCTGGGTTTAGATATGGCTGGAATCGCAGCTTCCTCGGGCTCAGCTTGCACTTCTGAGGCTTTAGAGCCCTCCCATGTTCTTTTAGCTATGGGGGTGGAGCCATTACTAGCGCAGAGTTCAGTCAGGTTCTCATTTTCGGTGGATAACACAGAAAAGGAGATAGATTATGTAATAAGAAACCTAAAAGAAATAGTTAAAAGATTGAGAATTATTTCACCAATAAAAAATTAAAAAATTTATGCAAAATAAATATAGCGAAAAAGTGATGGAGCACTTTCTAAATCCTCACAATGTAGGTAGAATTAAAAATCCCTCAGGTGTGGGTAAAATTAGTAATTCTGTTTGTGGTGATGTAATGGAAATGACGATAAAAATTGAAAAAAAGGGCCACAAAGATATTATAAAAAAGGCTAAATTTCAAACTTTTGGTTGTGGCGCAGCTGTTGCTACTTCCTCAATAGTCACAGACTTAGTTAAAGGCAAAACTTTGGAAGAGATAAAAAGGATAAGCCCACAAGATATTGATAGTTCTCTAGGGAATTTGCCAGCGATGAAAAAACATTGCGCCAAGCTTGCTCTTGATGCCTTGTGGCTAGCAATAGAGGATTATCTCTCGAGGGGGATTACTAAAAAAAATGAGAAATAATTATCATAATGATGCGACTTCAGAAAAATATCTTAAGTTACTAAAGAAATATCGTATTATCCCAAAAAAAGAATTAGGTCAGAATTTTTTAGTTTCAAATAGAATACTAAGGAGAATTATACAATTTTCAAGACTAAAAAAGGGCGAAGAAGTTTTGGAGATTGGACCTGGGTTAGGTTTTCTGACAAAAGAACTCTTAGAAAAGAAGGTAAAGGTTGTGGCTGTTGAGATAGACAGAAATTTGGCAAGAATTTTAGAAAGAAGATTAGGTAAAAATAAAAATTTAAAAATAATTCAGGAAAATATTCTGAAAATAAAGGACTATAAGCAAAAAATTATTGGTAGTATCCCTTATCAGATTACTTCACCTCTAATCAGAAAGATATTAACCTCAAAAAGTAAACCTAAGACAGCTATTTTATTAGTTCAAAAGGAGGTTGCTGAAAGGATTATCGCCAAGCCAGGCAGTTCTAACAGGGGATATCTTTCTGTGATAACTCAAATTTTTGGCGAACCAGAAATTTTGTTTTATGTCGGAAGGGAAAATTTTTTTCCCGAGCCAAAGGTAGACAGTGCTCTTTTGAAATTAAATATCAAAGAGAAGGAACCGAAATTTGATAAAGAAAAGTTACTTAGGCTTGTGAAATTTGGTTTTTCTCAAAAAAGAAAAAAGCTCAGGAACTCGCTTTCTGCTGGTTTGCACCAGAAACCAAAGGAAATAGATAAAATATTAAATAGTCTTAAAATAGATACTAATTTGCGAGCAGAAGATCTCTCAATAAAAGATTGGGAAAAAATACTATTTGTTGTTGATAAAGAGTTAATATGATAGGTTAAATTTATGAATAAAGGTGTTTTATATATTGTGGCAACTCCAATCGGTAATTTAAAAGACATAACTCTGCGGGCTTTGGATAAATTAAAAAAAGTAGATTTAATTGCCTGTGAAGACACAAGAACAACAAAAAAGTTGCTTAAAAATTTCAATATCAAGACTGAAACTATCTCACTTCATCAGCATTCAAGATTAAATAAGATTGATGAAATCATAAATAGATTAAATAACGGCAAAAAAGTGGCCTTGGTGACTGATTCAGGGACACCAGCTATTTCAGATCCGGGTAGCAGGCTAATAAGAGAAACAACAAAATATGATAAAATAAAGGTGGTACCAATACCTGGACCATCTGCGCTTACGACTGCTTTGTCGATTTCTGGAGCTCAATCAAAAAATATTTTATTTTTAGGATTTATACCTCACAAAAAAAGACGCAAGTCCTTACTTAGAGAGATTTCAATCGAGCTCAGTAAGGGAAGGGTAGTTGTTTTTTATGAATCCCCACACAGAATAAAAAAAACTATTGGGGAGTTAAAGGAATACAAAATAGATGCAAAAATAGTCATTGCTCGAGAGTTGACCAAAAAATTTGAAGACATAAAATATACTACTCTTCAAGATATACAGCCCGAAGAGATAGTAGGAAAGGGGGAATTTACTGTTATTATTTATCCATAATTTGCAATAAATAATTCATTCAAATGAAATATATAACTACTCCAATTTATTACATAAATGCCGAGCCGCACATTGGTCATGCCTATACCACAATTGCAGCTGATATTTTGGCAAGATATTATCGTAATCGGGGTAAAAAAGTTTTTTTTCTTACTGGGACTGATGAACATGGCCAGAAGATCCAAAAGGCAGCTAAGAATCAGAAATTAAAGCCAAAGGAACTGGCTGATCAGATTTCTGCAATTTACCAGGAAACTTGGAGAAAATTAGATATACAGAATGATTTTTTTATACGCACAACAGATTTAGCTCATGAGAAATATGTTCAAGATTTTTTATCACGACTTTATCGCAAGGGAGATATTTATAAAGACACCTATAAAGGGCTTTATTGTGTGGGTTGTGAGGCTTATATTTCAGAGGATGATTTAGTTGATGGCAAGTGCCTGCTTCATAATATTGAACCCCAGAAAATTGAAGAAGATGTGTACTTTTTTAGACTCTCTAAGTATCAAAATCATCTTAAAAAAGTCATAGAGACAGACATTTTCAAAATTAGACCAGTTGAGCGCAAAAATGAAGTTCTTAGTTTTATTAATCAAGGGCTAAATGATGTAGCAATATCGAGGTCGAAAATTAAATGGGGCATAAAACTTCCTTGGGATAAAAACCACACTTGTTATGTCTGGACAGATGCTCTTCTTAATTATCTTTCTGCTCTAAAAATAACAAAGATAAAAGCATGGCCGCCTGACGTTCAGTTAATGGCAAAAGATATTTTGAGATTTCATGCTGTTATCTGGCCGGCAATGTTATCTGCTGCTGAGGAAACATTACCTAAAAACATATTTGCTCATGGATTTTTTACTGTCGAAGGCAAAAAGATTAGCAAGACTCTTGGCAATGTTGTTGATCCCATTGTTATTGCGGAGAAATATGGTGTAGGGCCTTTAAGGTATTTTCTTTTTAGAGAATTTCCTTTTGGTGAGGACGGAGATTTTTCTGAAAAAAATCTGGTTAAAAGATATAATTCTGAGCTGGCTGATGATTTTGGCAATTTACTACAAAGAGCTTTGTCTATGGTTAATAAATTCAAGGTAAAGATAATAAAAAAACATCGAGAATTTCGCCCCAATAATCTTATTGAGGAAAAAATTGAAAGCTTGGATTTTCAAGGGGCGCTTGTAGAAATTAACCGCTGTATTAAAGGGGCTAATAGTCAGATAGAAAAAGTTAAACCCTGGGAGTTGGTCGATAATGCCAGAAAATCAGCTGAAATTGGCCTTGAAACTGATGAAAAAACTAAATTTGATGAACTTTTTCTTCATCTTATCTCCACCTTGCACCTGGTTAGTTATTATTTAGAGCCATTTATGCCAAGAGAGATTTTAGAAGTACAAAAACAATTAAAAGACTTAAAACCAGAGCCAATATTTCCCAAAATACGAAATAAATAAATTTTAAAAAATGATAGCGGGTTTAATTTCAACTCTAACTCAATCAGCAGGAATTGTCGTTGATAAGATTGGGCTGAGTCGAAAGAATATTCCAATACCTACTTTTATTCCAACTCTTTTTTTATTTTTATGCCTATTTACTATTCCTGCTCTTTTTTTATTTGGGGGGATTTTTTGGCATGAACTTTTATCATTTAAGTATATAGCTTTATATATTTTGATGGTTGTTGTGGCTTTTATCTGGAATATTCTTTATTATCACGGAGTAAAAGCCGAAAAAGTCTCTGAGTTTGAATTGATTTTAATGTTAAATCCTTTGCTGGTTGTTCTATTTGCCACAATTTTTTTTAAAGAAGAAAGAGAACTTCAGGTTTTATTATCAGCAGTTATCGCTTCACTGGCATTATTTTTTGCTCATCTTGAAAAAGAACACATACACTTTTCAAAGGCTTCTGTTGGTTTGCTTGTATGCGTTTTATTAATGTCTTTTGAGACAGTTCTAAACAGATATTTACTAGATGTAATTTCACCGGGGGTATTATATTTTTCGCGCACTCTTTTCCTTTTTCTGTTTTTTGCTGTATTTTATTTTAAAAAATACAAATATGTAGGTTTAATCCCCACAAGTTTAATAATTTTAACAAGTTTTTTGGGGGCAATCCAATTTGTAGCAAGATTTTATGGTTACTTGCATTCAGGCGTGGTTATTACTACTCTTATTTTGACATCAGCTCCAATATTAGTTTACTTATCAGCTTATACTTATTTTCGCGAGAGAATAAAAAAAAGAACAATAATTGCTGGGGTAGTTATTCTTATCTGCATTATTTGGGCGACTTTATTCAGAAACTAATATTAAATATATATTCATTATGTATGTTGATACTCATTCCCATTTAAACTTCAGAGAGTTCAAGGATGATTTAGCAAGAGTTATTAAAAGAGCTAAGGTCGCAGGAGTTACAAAAATCATTGTTGTTGGGAGTGATATTAACAACTCAAAAAAATCCATAAATTTGGCCCAAAAATATAATAATCTTTTTGCCACTGTTGGGATACATCCCACCCATATTAAAGGTGGGTGGGGTCTTATTACTAGGGATGGTATGTTACCATCAATTTTAGTTGAGGATTATGATACTGAAAATGGTCAGAGCAAAACTATTCCTTTGTCTTATTTAAAAAGGTTATTAAATAATCCAAGGGCGGTTGCTTTGGGTGAAATTGGTCTCGATTTTTATCAAGACGAGAATAGACCAAAATACAATAAAGATGCCCAAATGACGGCACTTACAGCTTTGGTGAGGATCGGTCAAGAATCAGGTAAACCTATAATTTTTCACTGCCGTAATGCAATGAATGAGTTTATTTATATTCTAAAGAAATTCAAAAGAGACCTGAAAGGAGTTCTCCATTGTTTTCCTGGTGGTATTGAAGAGGCAAAGATTCTTCTTGAGAGGGGGCTTTATATTTCTTTTACTGGATTGATAACTTTTGTTTCTGATTTTGATAAGGTTATTAAATTTGTTCCCCTAGATAGAATAATGATAGAGACTGATTGTCCTTATCTTACGCCGAAACCCCATAGAGGCAAAAGAAATGAACCTGCTTATGTGGTAGAGGTTGCTCGACGAATTGCAGAAATTAAAAAAATTCCACTACCTAAGGTAGCAGAAGCCACAACTGATAATGCCCTCAGTCTCTTTAATCTAGATTAATTTAACAGCTCGGCCAGCGTCCTCTATAACCATGTGCCCAAGCCCAAGCAGTTGTATAAATTTGGGCTGTAGCATCGTAAATACTTGATCCTGCAAAACCAGCACGAGGAGAAATTAATGCCCAGAAGCTTTGAGTATATTGATATAATCCAAAATATACACCCCCCCCACCCACTGAGTATGGATTACCATTTGATTCACACATCATTGTTCGACAGAGTGAATTTGGATCCTGATTATACCTTGTTGCAGCTTCCTCAACAGTACTATTAAATCTGCATCTAACTGTAATTTTCTTTTTTGTGCCGTATAATATAATTTTGTTTTGAACATTTTGTAGCACATTTTCATTCAAGATAATCTTAGAAACAAGAGAATTGTTTTCATATCTCAATAAAAATGTTTTTATTATTTTACCATTGATACCTTTTTGGATAATTATTTCTGTACCAATATAATGGTCTGAACTGGGCTTTTCAATTGTCTTGTATTTGATTATTTCCTCCACTTGTTCCTTTCTCTCTCCGATTCTTGCTATCACCACCCTATCTCCATTCTTTAAATTACTTTCAAGATCAGGATTGATTTTATCCATTTTTCCAAGTACAATTTCTTTTTCGGCCAGAAATTCTCTGACAGTCTTGACCCATGAACGTGTCTCAATTTTCGTATTTCCGTCTAATAATATTATAATCGGCGCTCGATTAATTGTAATGGTTGTACCGATATTAAGTCTTGGGTCTGGAAAAATATTGACCAAATCCTCCGGGTATATCGTGACTTTTAGATCTTCTGCGATTTTTTCTATTTCAGTGTTTGTACTTGTGCCCCGCCATTCATTTTTATTGTCTTTTATCAACACCGGTCTTTCAATTTCGTTTTTATGACAGTTTGTATCCGCACCTTTTACTGAGGGTTTACTCCCTACAGCAAAAATGCCCGGAGTCTTTCGATTAAAATTTAAAAATAGCGCCACAAGAATAAACGATACTAATAAGGCGCCAAATAGGTAGAATTTCTTTCTTGGGCTTAAATGTGAAAGCATTTTATAAGCCAGAAAATATGATATCTCTTAAAGAAAACGAGTCAAGTGGATAATTTAAATAATTACTTTTTTAATTGGTGCGTAAAAAGCTGAAAGTCTTTTTTGTCCTAATTTCTTAAATCTGACAATGATTTCATCGTCATCAATGGCTATGATCACTCCTATGCCAAAATTAGGATGAGATATTTTATCGCCTATCTCTAAATGGAGTTCTTTTACCTGCGGCTCCTCGCCAATTTCTTCTGCTGATTTAATTGGAGCAGAGATTATTTGACTACCAGTAGATTCAATGACTGAGGGAGATATTTCTCCAATGAATCTTGAGGGTGGATTTATCTGTTTTCCTCCCCAAATTAACCTTTCAATTGCTGAAATCAGGTATAGTCTTTTCATAGCTCGGGTCATGCCAACATAAAAGAGCCGACGTTCTTCCTCTAAATCCTCTCTGTTTGTTTGACTTCTTGAATGAGGAAATATCCCCTCTTCTAGTCCTGCTATAAAGACATTTTCAAATTCCAGCCCTTTGGCATTATGGAGAGTCATAAGAGTTAAGGCTTTAGATTCTTTGTCATAATTGTCAATTTCAGAGAGAAGAGTGACTTCTTCTAAAAATAGTTGAAGGGATTCCCTAGCTTTAAGCGATGAATAAGTAGTCGCAACAGACTTTAGTTCTTGAATGTTTTCATATCTGGCAATTCCCCCTTCCGTTCCATCAAGCAGATATTCTTTGTAGCCTGTTTTTTTCAGAACATAGGAAATTATTCTGGAGGCGTTTTTTAATTTATTAATCTCTCGGCGCATTTCTTGGATTATTTTTGAGAACCGAAGAAGAGAATTTTGGGCTCTAGGGCTTAGGTGTAATCTATTTTTTTTAAGTCTATTATGGGCAATGTCAAGCAAAATTTGATTGTTGAGTTTTTCCGTAGTCTGTTTTGAAATACCTCTTGGTGGCGTATTGATTATGCGACGCAGTGAGACCAAATCGTTTGGGTTATCAATTATTTTTAAATAGGCGATGATATCTTTAATTTCTTTCCGTTCATAAAATCGTAAACCCCCGATTATTCTGTAAGGAATACTATATCTTAGCATTATTTCTTCAAGTGTCCTAGATTGAGCGTTGGTCCGATAAAGAACCACCGAATTCTTGTAATTTTTACTATAATTTTTGTTTAGGCTTTGTAAGATTTTAATTATGAGCTCGCCCTCTTCTTCTTGATTAAGAACATTGAAAACTTTTACTTTTTCTCCTTTGAAATTTTTTGAAAATAATTTTTTTTCAGAACGAATGGTGTTGTTTTCTATAACTGATTGAGCAGCTTCGATGATATTTCCTGTTGAGCGATAATTTTCTTCTAATTTAATTATTTTTGTTTCTGGATAATCTTTTTTAAATTCAAGAATGTTTCTAAAATCTGCTCCGCGAAAGCGATAGATTGATTGCCAATCATCGCCCACTACGCAGATATTTTGATGTTTTTTTGCCAGTATCTTAAGTAACAAATATTGGGCGTGATTAGTATCTTGATATTCATCGACCAATATATGCTGAAAGAGATGATGATATTTGTTTAAAATAATTTTTTCTTTTTGAAATAACTCTATGGTTTTATTTATTAAGTTATCAAAATCTAAGGCGTTTGCCATTCGAAGCTCTGTTTCGTATTTTTTATAAATTTTGGCAGTAATTTCAGTTATTTGTGAGTTTATATAATAATTTTGGAATCTTTTTGGACCCATTACCTCTTGTTTAGCCCGGGAAATTATTGACTTAATGACTTCTGGGGCAAATTTATTATTGTCAATCCCCTTTTCCTTCATAATTTTTTTTATCAATGAGAGTGAATCGTCTTCATCATAAATAGTAAAATTGTGAGTGAAGCCTTGTCCTAAATTTTTGATTTCTCTTCTGAGTATTCGGGCACATACAGAATGAAAAGTTCCCATCCAGGGAAAACTAATATTATTTAGCTCAAGGAGTTTAGCTGTTCTCTCTTTCATTTCCTCAGCAGCTTTGTTGGTGAAAGTCAGGCAGAGAATTTTATGAGGAGAAATCTTTCTCTTTTTAACCAAATAAGCTAATCGATGAGTGAGTGCCCTGGTTTTGCCTGAGCCAGCCCCTGCCAAAATCAAAAGAGGACCTTTATTATGAAGGACAGCTTTCTTTTGGGGTTTGTTTAGTGATAAAAGCATACCAAGATTTTTATTATATCTAAGCATTAAAAAAGTTACAAAATTTAATTAAATTATAAAGCTTTTCTTGTGATATAATAAAGCCATGAAAGAGATAAAAATTTCTGAATCTGAAGGATTGAGTAAGGATAAAAGTAAAAGCATATTTTTCAGAACACTCCCCAAGAGGGTGTGGCTTAGCGTGCTCATTATTTTATTGCTTGCAGGTATTTTCTTTGCATATTGGGTTATAAGTACAAATGATTTATTTCAATTTTTAAAAAATAAAAGTGGGTTTCAGTTTGATGAAGCAACGATTAATCTTAATGATACCCCATGCCCCCTTGATGGGGTAATGACGACTAAAGAGCGTGCCGAAAGAAGGCCGTTGGGGGTAATGATTGAGAACCATCCTAGCGCCAGACCACAGACTGGTTTAGATAAGGCGAGTTTTGTTTTTGAAACACCAGCCGAAGGGGGAATAACAAGATTTCTAGCTTTTTATGTGGAAAATGATGTTGAGGAAATAGGTCCTGTCAGGTCAGCTCGTACTTATTTTATTGATTGGGCTCGGGAAATCAAATCAGTTTATGCTCATTGTGGAGGCAGCGTTCCTGCAATTGATGAATTGTCTGGTATAAACTCAAGCATCATTTGTAATATCAATCAATTTTACTATGGATCGTATTTCTGGCGGGATAAAAATAGACTTGCGCCTCATAATCTTTATACTTCTACTGACAAATTAAGAGAAGCATCATTTGATAAAGGTTGCGATCAAAAAGGAGATTATGAAGGATTTAATTTCAAGGAGGATTCGGCGGCCGAAACAAGGCCCGAAAGCCAGATTGTTACTATAGATTTTTCAGGTCCGCAATACAAAGTTGTTTATTATTACGACAAAGAAAGCAACGCCTACTTTAGAGAGCAGGGAGGGGAAGCTCATTTAGACAAAGCAAGTGGCGCGCAATTAGCTCCCAAGACCGTTTTAGTAATGAAAACCTCTCGTAGCCTTTATTATTACAGCGGTGTTGAATTATGGAAAATAACAACTGAAGGCACTGGAAATGCCGAAGCTTTTATGGATGGTCAAAGAATCGTCTGCACTTGGAGGAGAAATTCACTAGATGATAGAACCAGATTTTATGATAGCTCTGGGCAAGAACTAATATTTAATCGTGGACAGATCTGGGTTGAAGTTGTTTCACCCGGAATGGCAGTAAGTGTTAGCCCATAAGGTAGTAATTTTATCCACTCATGTGGAAAGGTGAAACTCTTGACGTCCTCTGGTAATATGAAATTGCTGATTTTTAAATTATCAATTTTTAATTATTTTTTAATGTCTCTTTATAGAAAACATCGTCCCCAGAAATTCAAGGATATAGTTGGCCAAGAGCATGTGAAAAAGACCATACTTTCTGCTTTAAAAAGAAACAAGGTATCTCATGCCTACATTTTTGCTGGTCCTCGTGGTACAGGAAAAACTTCAACTGCAAGACTTTTAGCCAAGGCCTTAAACTGCCCCAAAAAAGATCCTGAGCCTTGTAATCGGTGTTCATCCTGCAAAGAACACCTGAGCCAGAAATCCCTAGATCTTTTAGAAATTGATGCAGCCTCCAATCGAGGCATTGATGATATTAGAGATTTACGAGAGAAGATTAAATTTGCGCCAAACTCTTCTCAGTATAAAGTTTTCATTATTGATGAGGTGCACATGCTTACAGGTGAAGCTTTTAACGCTTTTCTTAAGACTCTAGAGGAGCCCCCCAGTCATGCAATATTTATTTTAGCAACGACAGAACCTCACAAAGTCCCGGCAACAATACTCTCCCGGTGTCAGCGCTTTGATTTTCATCCACTAAGCATCTCAGATATAGTTAAAGAATTAAAGAGAATCTCAAAAATTGAAAAAATAAATTTTGAGGAAGATGCACTAAAAATGATTGCCGCCGCCGCAGGAGGAGGAATGCGGGATGCAATTTCTATTCTTGATCAAATTTCTTCTTCTGGTCGCAAAATAAGTAAAATTGAAGTACAAAAAATTCTGGGAGCAGCACCCGAGAGAGCCGTAATTCGGCTTTTTGACTCCATCATAGAAAAAGATTTGGGATTAGGTGTGGAGATAATCAGCTCTATTGAAGATAAGGGTTACAATATGGACAACTTCCGGGAAAATTTTGTTCTTTTTATGCAAAGAGTGTTAGTTTATAAGGCGTCAAATAATGAAAAAGTTCTGAAAGAAAATTATTCTAAGGAAAGTTTTATAAAGATTAAAAAACAGGCATCCAGTCTTGAACTTGAGCGATTACTAAGGACAATTAAAATAATTTCAGAATATTCTTTAATAGAAAAAGACACTTTACCTTCGTTGGGCTTTGAAATGGCTCTGACAGAACTTGCAGGAATAGATAAAAAGGAAAAAGATACAGATAAAAATGATGATCAGGGTGGGAGCGCAGTTGAGGGTGATAATAAATCCTTGAAGGTTGAAAAGATAGACTGGAAAGAGGTAGTTAATAAAGTTAGAGCTCATAATAATTCATTGGCAGCTATTCTTGATTCGGCCAAAATTGTTAACATAAAAGATAACAAATTTTTTTTGGAAGTCGAATTTTCATTTTACCGGGACAAAATTAATCATCACAAAAATCGCCAAATAATTGAAGGAGTATTATCAAAAATTACGAGCACGACGTGTTATATTCAGTGCGAAATAACTAAAAAAGAAAAAAACAAAGGACTCAAAAGCCTTGCTTTAGAGGTTTTGGGGTAAATTATGGCAGAAAAAACAACAAAATTGAGCGAAAAAGAGACAAGAATGCCTCCTCAAAATGTCGAGGCAGAACAATCAGTCTTAGGGTCTTTGCTTTTGGATAAAGAAGCGATGATAAAAATTGCCGACATTATAACCTCATCTGATTTTTACCGAGAGGACCACCGAATTATTTACGAGGCAATGATTACTCTTTTTGACAAAAGAGCCCCCATCGATGTATTGACTTTAACAGAAGAGCTAGAGAAAAAAAAGAAATTAAAGGAGGTTGGTGGTGCGTCTTATCTCACTAACTTAGTCAATTCTGTCCCTTCGGCGGCTCATGTAGTCCATTATGCTCAAATTGTTGCCAATAAAGCGACACTCAGGAGACTAATAAGCACAGCTTCAGAGATTTTAGAAATGGGTTATGAAAATGAAGATGCGGGGGTAGAAAAAGTTTTGGATATGGCGGAAAGTAAACTTTTCTCTGTTTCTAAGGAACATACTGCTAATAAATTCATTACCTTGCGGGATGCTTTAGAAGAATCATTTGATCGTGTTGATATGTTGCATAAAAATAAGGGAGCACTTAGAGGTCTTACGACCAGCTTTAAGGATTTAGATAATATTTTGGCTGGTTTGCAAAAATCTGACTTGATAATTTTAGCTGCAAGACCCTCTATGGGCAAAACTTCGCTTGCTTTAAACATTGCTTTAAACATTGCCACAAATGAGAAGATCCCAGTTGGGATATTTTCTCTGGAAATGAGCAAAGATCAGTTAGTTGACCGCTTAATTGTGTCTCAAGCCAGAATTGATTCCTGGAAAATGAGGACCGGAAATTTAGGAGAGAATGATTTTGCAAAAATAGGGACTGCCATGGGAATATTATCTGAGGCCCCAGTATTTATTGAAGATACCCCCAATCTTTCTGTGATGGAAATAAGAACCAAAGCGAGGAGATTGCAAGCTGAACATGGAGTGGGTTTAATTGTTATTGATTATCTCCAACTAATGGAAGGAAGATACTACGGCGGAGGAGAGATTAATAGGGTTCAAGAAATATCAGATATTTCAAGAGGATTAAAAGCTCTTGCGCGAGAACTTGAAGTGCCTGTGTTGGCCCTTTCACAGCTTTCTCGTGCTGTTGAGCAAAGACATCCTCAGATTCCGCAGCTTTCCGATCTTAGAGAATCAGGTTCAATTGAGCAGGATGCAGATGTAGTTATGTTTATCTATCGCGAGGATTATTATGATTCAGAAACAGAACGCAAAAACATTGCTGATATTTTGATTAAAAAACACCGCAATGGACCCACAGGTGATATTGAGCTTTATTTTGCAGAAACAGAACTCTCATTTCGCAATCTTGAGTCAAAAAGAGAAGAACAATCAATTTCAGAAGATTCAGGATCTGTATTTGACGAGCCAATTGAGGTAAAATAAAAAGAGAATTCAGGATTGGCTTTACTGGCAGTGACAGCAAAGGGCTAAAGTCTTAATATGGCTGAAGAAGAATTTTTTGAAAGTGGTGACAAGATAATTGATTGGTCAATTATCAAGAATTACCAAGAAGAAGGAACAATATCTGGCATGCTTATGGCAATGTTAGAGTCAGATAAACTTTTAAATTTTATGCTTTCAGATATGGGTTATCCTGGGCCGACTATCTATCATAAGATTAAATCAGCCAGAGAAAGATTTACTAGTCTTGCCGGCTTAATGAGAGCACTCGAAACAAAGGAAAAAATATTTACTCGTTACGAAGAAAGGGTTTCTACTCGTGATGTTGAGCTCTCTATTAAAGAGTACAAAAAGGCCATTATTGATCTTTCTTCTTCTTCCGATGTTGCTCCGCCAGGTTTATGGACTAAATTTAAGTCATACATTGACTATCATTATCTTAGCCAACCTAAAAATTTGCGCCAATTAGTGATAGGTCTTTTATCTTTTATAATTTTGATATTGGTTTTAGATAATACCCATTTTGGGCAAAGAATTATTCATGGAATCGCCTCTTTCTTTTCTAGATTTATAAGTGCTCTTATTTTAGCGGCATTAATTGTTTTAGTAATTATTGTTGCTGTTGTCGGCTTTGTTTCATTTTTAGAACGTAGAAATAGAGAATAATTTTATATTTTCAAATTTTAGAAATAGAAAATGTTACTAACTTGGCTTTGTAAAGCCGATTTAAGACTGAAGTTATAACTAAAGTATATAATATTGACTGTGGATAAAAAATTTGGTATAATAGAGTAATCCTAGGACAATTGTCTTAGGATGCACATTTTACCTATACTTATTTGTCCATTTGGTCGTGGATTTTGTGTAGGCAAACAAAAAAAGAACAAAAGGCGGCTGACAGTCATGTGAAGATAAGCTTTGTCTTTAGACGAATGTCAGTCGCAAGGCTGACATTGACCAATGCAGCTTTTCCCGCTTTTAGCGGGAAAAACGCACCCGGGCCATGTAATACTCTGTTCCTAGACCTATCCTTTTTTGTAAAGGATGGGACATGTGGGTCTCAGAGGACTGCATACAGCCCCCCGGCGCGGATACGCGCCATTACATTAATATGTTTCGGGCGGATGTATCCGCGCCTTTTTAATTGACAAAAATTGATTTTATTTAGCAAAAACCCCCGCTTATGGCGGGGATTTTTGAATTTCTAAAGGGCGCTTGCCTTTATTTCTTTTTTAGCATAGGAAGTCCAGTTCTCTTGTTTTCCATAACAGTGTAGCCTTCTGGTAACTCATCTAATGCACCTGCTTTCACCTCTTTGGCGAAAAAATAGATTGTCTGAGGTCTTCCACCACGAAGGGTTACATCCTTTTTGTGGAGGTAATAGGTTTGACCCTTTGAATTCTTTGTCTCGTAAGCCATGAATACTCCTTATTGAGTTAAGCTATTATTATTTGTTTTATCTCTTTAGGAAGAGCTTACCATATTCTAATGCCTTCACTCTAATCTTGTCAAGGGAGGTGTAAATATATGTAGGTTCGATTATATTATTAATTTAGCCCGTAGGGGAATCGAACCCCTGTTTCCAGCTTGAAAAGCTGATGTCCTAACCGCTAGACGAACGGGCCAGATACATTTTTAGATTATATGCTTATTTGTTTTTCTTTTCAAGATATAGAAAATTATAAATCTATTGTAATTTTAGTTTAATTTGATTAAATATTAGTTAAGAAAACCAAACAGATCCTTTATGGATCTGAATCCGACGTACCTAAGGGAGGGAACCCCGTTGGCGGAGTTCACTGCAACCGAACAGGAACAGGAAGAGTCGATATGGGGCAATATCTCGGCTCTCGACCACCGCTACCGTGGCGACCTAGAACCGTTGCGGAAGTTTCTCTCTGAGCGAGCATTGATTCGCTATATGGCGATGGTTCTTCTAGCCATGGTGAGGGTGCTGGCGCAGAGAGGTATCTGTGATCATGCAGTGGCTCAGGAAGTAGAAGAGGCCATTCCCAAGATGGACCCCAAGAAGGTGGCGGCCATCGAGAGAAAGAAAAAGCACGATGTACGCTCGGTGGTGGAAGCCCTGCGAGAACTTGTCAGCGATGCAGCCAAGCCCTTCATCCACTTCGCCATGACTTCGTTTGACGTCAAAAGCACCGCCGAGGTAACCAGGATTCGCAACGCTCTCGTGGAGGTGGTGATCCCTAGGATAATGCAACTTCTCGAGCTGCTGATACGCATTGCCTGGCAGGAGGCAGCCACCCTTCAGATGGGACGTTCACACGGACAGCATGGAGAGCCCATCACCCTGGGCTTTACCTTCGCTTCCTACTGCCGGCGTCTTGCCGGCCGAGTAGAAGTTCTACAGTATGTGCTAGGTCGCCTCAAGGGCAAGATCTCCGGAGCGATGGGAGCGCACAACTCCTTCGCTCTCTTTGTGGATGACCCTCTGGAGTTAGAGAGGGAGGTCTTGGCTGATGAGGCTATCGGTCTTGAGCCTGATCCTCTCTCTACCCAGATAGTCGCCCCTGAGGAACTTGCAGATGTCTTCTGGGCGCTCCAAACGGTCGTAGGGGTCTGCGCCAATGTGGCAGATGACATGCGCAACCTTGCTAGGACGGAGATAGGCGAGGTTTACGAGGAGTTCAAGACCGCCCAGGTCGGCTCCTCGACCATGCCGCACAAGCGTAACCCCTGGAACTTCGAGAACGTCAAGAGCGTCTGGAAGAAGACAGTGGGGCGCCTGGTGACGGTTATTCTCGATCAGATCAGCGAGCACCAGCGTGACCTGACCAACTCGGCCTCGATGCGGGATCTGGTCGACCTGGTGGCCAATGTCTACCTCGCTGTTGATCGGCTGGTCAAGACGCTGAAGAAGGCGCGCTTCGACCGAGAGAAGATGAAGACCAACGCGGCGTTGACCGGCGATGTCTGCCTGGCAGAGCCACTCTATCTCTGTCTGGCGGCGGCCGGCCATCCTGACGCCCATGAGGCGGTCAAACAGCTAACCCTCAAAGCCGAGGATGAGGAGACGAGTCTAGCCGCAGTCACATACGCCTCTGAAGAGCTCGTGCCGTGGTTCGACCGCATGGATCCTGAACAGCTCGAGAAACTTCAGTGGCTGTTCGAGGACCCATCCCGCTACCGCGGCATCGCCGAAGCCAAGACCCTTCAACTCTGTCGCAAGTTGGCAGAGCAATTCGACATTAACCTGGAGGCAGCCTGAAATGAGCAAGGTCATCCTAGTTCTCGGAAGCAAGAGTGACCTGTCCCGACTCGAGGCCAGTAAGGCCCTCGAGATCCTCAGGGAGCTGGAAGTCGACTATGAGGTATCGGTCTGTTCTGCTCACCGCAACCCTGATGAACTGAAGGAGTACATCGATGAGAAGCTCGACGAGGGAGTGACAGCCATCATCGGGATTGCGGGGATGGCGGCCCATCTACCAGGCACTATCAAGGCCATCGCGGCGCAGAGCGGTTTCCCAACGGTGGTCATCGGAGTACCACTGATAGCCAAGGATGGCTTCGCGGCCGGACTCGACTCTCTGTTGTCAACGGTCAGAATGCCGTCGGGGATGCCCGTGGCCGTAGTCGGGGTAGACGAGACCGGTATCGTCAATGCCATTCACTTGGCGCTGGACGTTCTGGCTGGGGAAGACCGTGACTTCAACCGTCGGTATAGCGAGTGGATCCAGAGGAATGCCCGGGAAGCGGAGTTCAACATCACGACCGGAGAAGCGAAAAGGAAGGAGTAGCCGCATGGCAAGCTATATTCCGCCCCAAGTGGCGGAAACAGAGCTAACCAGAACCATCTTGGATGCTGGGCTCGAGCTACTATACCAAGGGAAGGTACGCGATACCTTTGCCTTGCCCGGTCATCCCGAACTGCTCCTGCAGTGGGCAACCAACCGCATCAGCATCTTCGACTTCGTCTTGGGCACCCTCATCCCACACAAAGGCGCGGTGCTGACTGCCCTAACCCACTTCTGGCTGACCAGTCGTAAGCTGCAGGACTTGCATGACTGCAATCATCTCGTCGCTGCCGGCGCAGGAATTGACCGATATCTGCCGGAGTCTCTACGAGGTATTCCATCACTTCAGAGCAATGCCCTTGTAGTGCGCCGGATAGAGATGCTGCCTATCGAGGGGGTTGTCCGGGGCTATCTCACCGGCTCGGGACTTGCCTCCTACGAGAGAGACGGCATGGTCTGCGGTCACACGCTTCCCCCAGGACTGCATGACGGGTCTCGGCTGCCCGAGCCCATCTTCACTCCTTCAACCAAGGCAGAGGAGGGGCATGACGAGCATGTTGACTACATGACTGTTCGGAAGCATTTTCCCCGTCTGGAGCCTCTCTGTCTTCGGCTCTACAGTCAGGCAGCCGCCTATGCTGAAGAACGGGAGCTCATCCTTGCTGACACCAAGTTCGAATGCGGCTGGGGTGTTCCCTGTGAGCTCTGGGTTGGAGATGAGGTCCTGACCCCTGACTCCTCTCGCTTTTGGGATGTGGGCGATTGGGAGGTCTCCCAGGGAGAAGAGAAATCGCCTCAGGGCTATGACAAGCAGTTTGTCCGGGAGGAGGGTAAGCGTGTTGAGACGCCCTTTGGCGTCACCGGCATCAACCAACTCAGCCCAGAAGTCCCAGAACACCCCATCTGGGTGGGAGGAGTGCCAATTCCGGATGAAGTGGTGGATCACACCACAGGGCTCTATCGGGAGCTCGTGCTTCGCCTAACCGGCATGAGTCTTGAGAACTACCAACATCAAGAGCTCGGTATCAGTCAATGAGAGGCTGGCTGAACAGACACAAGCACTAGGGTGCGTTTGATTCTTCCCTCGCAACTGCGAGTCAGAGGATGAAGGCGCCCCTTTTTTATTTAAAAACTCGTTTTATCTTAATTTGACTTTGGAGTTATTTTTATGTACTATGAAATAGCGAAAATTATCAACAATTAAGCTCCCAAAGCTATAAAATTAAAGCTTTTTAAAAAGGGAATATGACAAGTTTTAGGAGACAATATGGAAAATTTGATATGGATTTTAACTCCAGTTGCCCTTGTGGTTGGTTTGGCAATTGGTTATTCAATAAGAAAGATACTTGCCACCAAATCAATTAAAAATTTAGAAGAGCGCTCTAAAAAAATCATTGATAAAGCCAAAGAAGAAGAAAAAGAAATCCTTATTACTGCAAAGGACAAAGCTTTGTCTATGCGCGAGGAAGCTGAAACCGAGACAAAGGAAAAACAAAAAAGAGTTGATGATTTAGAGTCAACCCTTAGAAAAAGGGAGGAATCCTTAGATGCAAGAGCTGAGCGGCTTGATAAAGAGAAAACAGATATTGATGGAAAGGAAGAGAGAATTAACAAAACCCGAAACGAATTAAAAGAATTGCGCGATAAGCAGCTGGCTAATTTGCAAAGGATTTCCGGTCTTTCTAAGGAGGAAGCGAAAAAAGTTTTATTGGAAATGGTAGAAAAAGAAGAAAAAGATGAAGTTTTGCGCATTATTAAGAATGCTGAAAAAGAGGCCAAAGAAGAAGCAGGCGTGGAGGCAAAAAAGATAATTGCCACAGTTATTGGACGTTTTGCCCCAGATATAACTTCAGAATCTACTGTTTCAACAGTGTCGCTTCCTTCTGATGAAATGAAAGGACGTATTATCGGCAGAGAAGGTAGAAATATTCAGGCATTTGAACGATTAGCTGGGGTTGATGTGATTATTGATGACACACCTGAAGCAGTGGTTATTTCTTCTTTTGATCCAGTAAGAAGACAAGTAGCTAAAAAGGCCTTAGATAAATTAGTCGCCGACGGCAGAATTCACCCCACTCGCATAGAAGAAGCTCTGCGCAAAGCCAAGGAAGAGGTAGATGAAGATATTAAAAAAGCAGGAGAAGAAGCAGCTTATCAAATAGGAATTGCGGGCATCAATCGTGATTTAATTAAGATTTTAGGACGTCTTAAATATAGGACAAGCTATGGTCAAAATGTTTTAAAGCATTCAGTTGAAGTTGCCCAAATTGCTGGCTTATTAGCAGATGAATTAGGCGTGGATATAACCTCTGCCAAACGAGCAGGTCTTTTCCATGATATAGGCAAAGCTGTTGACCATGAAGTGCAGGGTTCTCATGCCATTATTTCAAAGGACATTTTAAAAAAATATGGTTTGGATGATGAAGTAATTAGAGCAGCAGAAGCTCATCACGAGGATGTTGAGATGAAAACAACTCTTGATTTTATTGTGCATGCGGCTGATGCCATTTCAAGCTCACGACCTGGTGCCAGACGCGAGACTTTGGAATCTTATATTAAGCGATTAGAAGATTTGGAAAAAGTAGCTAACTCTTTCAAGGGTGTAGAAAAATCATATGCCGTACAAGCAGGTCGCGAAGTTAGAATTCTTGTTCAGCCGGAAGAAATCGATGATTTGGAAGCAATTAAGCTCTCTCGTAAAATCGCTAAAAAGATAGAAGGCGAGATGCAATATCCTGGACAAATTAAAGTTAATGTTATTAGAGAAACAAGGTCAGTAGAATACGCAAAATAAAATGAAAATCTTATTCATTGGTGACATTGTCGGAAAGCCAGGAAGATTGGCTGTTAAAGAATTATTACCCAAAATCGTTAAAGATAAAGGAATAGATTTTGTAATAGGGAATGGTGAAAATCTAGCCCATGGTAAGGGAATAACGGAGAGCACTTATCAAGAAATGATTGAAGCAGGAATTGATTATCTGACTTCAGGTAATCATGTTTGGTCAAAGAAAGAATTTGTCCCTTTTTTGGATGATAAATCTGTAAAAGTTTTACGGCCAGCTAATTACCCTCCAGGTGTGCCTGGCAGAGGAGTTGAGATAGCAGAGGTAGGAACACAAAAGTTAGGGATTATTAATCTAATGGGACGGACCTTTTTCCCTCAAGACTTAGACTGCCCTTTTAGAAAATTGGATAGTATTTTAGAAGAATTGAGGAATGATTATGGTGATATTCCTATTGTGATAGATTTTCATGCCGAGGCAAGCTCAGAAAAACGCGCTTTTGGTTTTTATAATGATGGCCGAGTTTCGGCAGTTTTGGGCACTCACACCCATATCCAAACTTCTGATGAACAAATGCTGCCCAAGGGAAGTGCCTATATTTCAGATGTTGGCATGGTGGGAGCAAAAGATTCAGTTCTTGGAGTAGAAAAGGAAATTATTATTAAAAAATTCCTAACCCAAATGCTTATTCACCATGAAATTCCTGAAGGTGGGAAAGCAGAATTCGGCGCTGTGGTTTTAGAAGTAAATAGAAAAGGCAAAGCAAAAAGGATTGAAAGAATAAGAAAATTTGTCTAAAACAAAAAGTCTAAAATTAATTCAAAAAAGCCGCGAAAACGGCTATTTTGTTTCTTGGGGTTTGATTATTAGTCCGAATTTATCTTATTGCATCTTTAAAGCTTTTGCCTGGTCTGAAATGGGGTAGAATCTGGGCAGGAATCTTGATTCTTTCGCCTGAGCGGGGGTTTACGCCTTCTCTTTCTTTTCTTTTAGTGACAAGAAATGTCCCAAAGCCAGTGATAGTAACCTTTTTACCTTCAGCTAGCTCATCACCAACAATTTCTATAAGTTTATTAACTACTTTTTCAGCATATGATTTTGGAACTCCGGCATCTGCGGCTACATTATTAATTAGTTGTGTTTTGTTCATAAATTATTTACAAGTTTTATTTTAAAATCCAAGCGGAATAGTGTCAAGAAGTAACAAGACATTGATTTGTTAAACGCCTTTAATTTTGTTCTTTATTTCTCTTTCTGTCTCTCTTTTTTTAAGTATCTCTCTTTTATCTCCCTTTTTTAATCCTTTGCCAATACCGATGAGGACTTTGGCGTGGTTTTTTTTGAAATAAATCCGCAAAGGAATGAGTGCCATTCCTTTTTGCTGGCTTTTGCCTATTAAAGATTTTATTTGACTGCGATGTAGTAATAGTTTTCTTGATCTTTTGGGATCATATTCTTCGTGCGTTTTTTGCCAAGCCGGGATATGAGCATTAACAAGATAAGCCTCATTATTTAAAATTTTGACAAAGGACTCGGAAATTGATGCGCGTCCCTCTCGCAAAGACTTTACTTCAGTTCCTTTTAAGGCAATACCAGCTTCTATTTTCTCTTTTATCTGATAATTGTGTCTTGCCCGCTTATTTGTGATTTGAGATTTTCGTTTTTGCATAATTTATCCTGAATACTTTTCTTTAATTATACACAAAACTCCGCTTTCGCGGAGATTTCTTCTGAATTTTCAATTCTAAATTCCTAATTCTTCTTTTCAATTGTTTCCTCTCGCCAGACCCTTAAAATAATAACAATAACGGAGGCAATTGGTACAGCTAAAAACATACCTAAAATTCCACCAAGTTCTGCACCAATAAGAATAGCAATAATAATTAATGCTGGGTTCATGCCAACAGCCTTTTTCATTATGTTGGGAACGAGAATATTTCCTTCCAACTGCTGAACGACCAGATAAACGATAGCCACAATCAACGCTTTCCAGGGAGAGATAGTCCAAGCAACAATGATTGCAGGAATAGCGCCAAGAATTGGCCCGATGCTTGGTATTAATTCAGTAATTCCAGAGAATAATCCCAAAAGCAAGGCAAATGGCACCCCGATGATTGAAAGAGCAATGGTATCAATAACCCCGATAATAAGACACAAAAGAAATTGACCTCTGGCCCAACTTCCGAGTCGAAATAATATCTCTCCACCGATTTTTTTAATTAGATTACGCCTCTTTTTTGGTGTATAGCTTAAAATTCCCTCTGCTATTTCCTTTTTAGCTAAAAGCAGATAAAAAATTAATACTACGGCAATTACAAAGCTTGTGATGCCTCCAAATGCCCTTATGGCGGCAGTTAAGATACTTTCTGAGACTGATTCTAGGTTTTGACTAAGACTTGTTAGATCGTTAGTGAAAGCTTCAAAGAGATGGCTTTGCGAAGAGAATTCTCTAGCTCTTTGGAGATAAGGGGCGTATTTTTCTACAAAATTCGGTAGGTCATTAATAAATTGGATGATTTGGTTGACAAGAGGGGGAATTATCAAATAAGAAACAAGCGCAATGAGTCCTAAAATAATTAAATAAATAATAATGGTGCTCAAAAGACGGGGGATTTTGTATTTTTCTGCCCAATCGACAACAGGAGCAAGAGCTGCAATAAAAATTAGAACAATAAAAAGTAAAGCCAAGACTGATTTTAAATACCAAATTAAAACAATGCCCAAGATAATTAAGAGCGCTTTTAATAGGGTAGAAGTGGTAATCTCAATTTTTTCCGGCTGCATATTTTAATTATACCATATTTAGAGACCTTTTACAAGAGATAAAAATTAAAAAATCGCCCGTCAGAGGCAAAACTGCCAGCTGGCAGGCGATTTACAGCTTGTCTGGTCCGTGAGGCGTTTCAGACGCCGAGGCAGCGATGTTCCCAGCCAAGGATCTGGCAAAGGGCTGCCATCTCGGCGATGATGTCGTACCCAATTACGGTGTGGCTGTGGTTAGGCACGAACCAATTGAAGAAGGCGATGACATCGATGGGAAGCTCGGTAAGGCCGAAAGGCCATCCCTGGTCTAGCTCTCCATACGCGCCCGCCATGCGCTCCTCCCGAGAGATCGGAAGGAAGCTTGGGCGTGTCGCCTGCATCACCACTTGGGCACCAGGTCGAGTGAAGAGGCGGTGCATACTGACCACATCATTCGGCCGGAACTCGGCGGAGATACAGCCCCCGCCGTGGGGGAAGTAGATGTCAGTGTCCTGGCTCTGGATGGTGATGCCCTCGCAGTCATCGGCGCTCTTCCCAACATTGACGAGGTTCTGGGTGCCCGAATTGAGGAGCACCAGCTTGCCGTCGACTGGATGGCGTACGTCGTGGAAGTCTGTCACCGGCCAGATGCCATACTTGACGAAGACGAGTACCTGCTGTAGCAAGCCGGTGACTAGTCCGTCGAAGTCCATTTCCGTTGAGACAAAGCAGGGTATTTCATCCTGCGCCCAGAAGCGGAAGATGCCTGGACTTGAGGTAATGGAATCAGCTAGGTCCGTCGCGCCCACGTACTGGCTCGTATCCTTCTGTCCCTGGTTGCCCATGGCGATAGCGCCGTGCATCAGGCGCAGCTGCTCAAGCGCCCACTGCATGCGCATGTCCTGCTCGAGCATCGCCTCGGTCAACCCGCTTGAGAAGTCGGGATAGAGGCCAAGTCCAATGAGGTGTTTGATAGCTGGCTGTTGATCTGGTGCCTCGGCCATCAAGGCATTGAGCTCGTTTGAGCCCACGAAGATGGGAGTGACCCCCAGAAGGTCGCAGAGCCACTTATGGACCCATCCCTGGCCCATGGTCATTGAGGCGGAGTTGATGCAGACGACGACGAAGCAGGACTTCCGGATGTAGTCGAGCGCTTCTTGGGCCAGCTTGAGATGCTCGGAGGTGACCTCAACACTACCGGCGCCTTGGAGCTGGTGGGGTGGGGTGATTCTCCCCTCGTTGAACTCACGCAACTCCTGCCAGAGGTGCTCTGGTCCGGTTTCGTCTTCTGCCACGATGTGGCGGGAGTAGTGGGTGCCGTGAGCCATGCCCATGTTCTCCAGTAGCAGAGCAATGGCTGCTTGGCCAACGAGTCCGGGGCGCTTTGCCAAGCAGTTGGAGATGAGCGAGGCTCTGACGCGACCGTCGGTGATCAGGGGAGCAATGGCGCGGACAGGGATCCCGCCGTGCTCCGGCAATGGCCAGTGGACAGTCATGGGAGCGACGATGTCGCCGTCCTTGGGGTCAAGCTCGATGAGTCTGCGGCCCACTTCCTGGGCGCGGGTGGTGGAGTCGACAAAGGGATACGTCTCATGTAGGTGAACTGGCTCATACCCGCCTTCGGCGGCAGTATCAGCCAGCCGCTCCCAGAAATCCCATACCACCGGCACCATTGCCACATTCGCATCTCGATACGTCCCATCTCCGGGGAAATACGCGAACAACCTATTCGCCATAGGCCTAGCCTCCTTAGTAGTTATTAGCCGCAAGGGCTTGCTTGCGTGTTATGTTGGCAGGTACATCAGGAATTCTTATCCAAGGTTATATTAACCAATTAATATAAATTTGCAACAAAAAAACACCAAATTTGATGTTTTTTTGGTGGAGCTAATACATAAAAGTTTACACCCGATACTTGATGAGGTTAAGAGATGGAAATCTATTCTAATCAATGACTACGAAAGATATAGATTAACAGAAGAGAACAAAAAATGGGATACATCCCTTACGCAGTTAACACCATAAGCATTATTTTATATCTTTGTTTTATCTATTAATGTTGGCAATGTTGCACAACCTGCTTTATGGCGACACCCACTGCTTGGGTGTTCGCCAAAAACGGGTTGTGCGTGAGGCAGGCAGTGCCGAGCTTGACATTGCCAGCCACTTTAAAATTACTTTTTGTTTTCCCAAAATTTTTTCAAAATTGGTAAAATCACTTTATCCGCATATTCACGTGAACCTACCATTTTTTTTGAAAAATCAATTTTGTCCCATTCATTCTTATTGAGTCGGTGATGGTCGAATAAATGATGATGCAATGGGCAAAGATAAAGATAGTTCTTTTCGTCATTAACACCACCTTTAGAACGAGGGATAATATGGCAAAAATGAGTAATTCTGTCTTCTCCGCATATATCACATGGTCTATATTTATTATGATATGAACGAATCTGTCTTTCTAAAAAACTCTCAATAGATGGGGGCGTACTTGCCAATGGTATTTTTATGCCAAATTCTTTTTCAATTTTTTTCGTTCCTATCCAAGAATCAAAAAGTGCGACAATATTGTTTCTTAAATTTACTATGTCATTATTCAAATTCATATTCAAAGAAGAATATTTTTTAAAAAAATCAGAGAATAAATCGTTTATAGCCTCATGAAATTTATAAGTATCGTGATGAAATTTGCCGTACATATATTTCGAAGACTCTCTCTTTTTCATAAATAAATAATCATACAAATATTGCTTATTATCATGATATATCATATAAATAACTTAATAAAATGAATTGATTTAAAAATTATGAAAAATATCAGCTACACTTGGTCATTTCCTACAAAAAAAACGAAACAAAAATTTGAAAAAGAAATTAACTCTCTATTCTCTAATGCAAAAAAACAAGACGAGAGAGAATTTGTAATAGCTAATTTGTACTATGCTGGCATCATGCAAGTAAGTAGTGCTTATGACACAAAAGAAGAACTTGATAAAACAATTGAACAATTTTTTAATCTATCCGCATTATTCGTTAAAGATTTTTCTTTATTTATCAAAGTTTCTCTTCTGCTATATTGCCATATTTTAGAATTTCATTATTTGTATACTTTCATATATGGTTTACTAGATATTCAACTAGGCGAAAGTTTTGATGTTCAAATTTTTGATAAACCGAAGCAAGAAAAAAATCCCCAAGACTTTATTAATCAAATAAAGAGTATTATCGAAATTCAAAATAGTGATAAATTTAAAAGAGATAAAATAAATAAACTTTGCAATAACTTCAGCCAAAAACCAATGTCTAATTGGAATAAAATTAATAAAATCTACAAAAAATCAAAACAAGTTGGCAGTTCGATACATGAAGTCATAATGGAATTTTTCGATAATGATTTAAGAAATGCTTTTTCTCATACTTCATATACAATTTCAAATCAGGGCATGGCACTGACTAATATCCATAGATTTTATAAATTCAAAGATTTAACAGAAAAAATAATGAATTGTTTTTATTTCTATTCTTCACTAAGCCAGAAAAACAAGGAGGTAATTAAAAAAATAATTTCATTCGAAGAAACTAATTATCAAGGAAAATATGGCAATCTGAATATTAAACCTAGAAAATCTGGAAAAAGAAAAGTTAAATTTTCCCTTTCTGGCTCATCAAAAGGAAAATCTCTTTAATTAGAAACAAGGTAGACCCCCGCGAAAGAAGCTACATTTTGCGGGATTGTTATTTGGTAGGAAATAAGTAAGAGATAATTCTGTGATGATGTACAGGACTAATAATAAACTCTTAGTTCATTTTTTATCTTTTGGATGTCCCGTTCAATGTCTTTAATTTTACTCTCAAGCGAGTCCATCCTTTGGTTATACAAATTTATCTGTTTTTTAGAGATATCCTGTCCTTGCTTGAGAACTCTGATTTCAGTTTCTAAAAAGATAATCTTGTCAATAGAATTCATAGACTCAACTTGCACATCAGTAGTAAGTCCCAAAATCTTGGTAATTTCACCTATTTGCTTATTTTGTTCTTCAATCTTTTTTTCAAGTTCTTGGATTCTTAAATCATTATTATCGCTCTTAGATATTCCTCGAACTGATGAATTTGAAATATTATCAGAACCAGAGAAACTACCAGAATCATTATTTTTATAGTTGCCATAAATTCTAAACCCAGAATAACCTAATACAATAACAATTATTACAGAAACAAAAGACCATAATATTTTTTTATAATTTTCTTTTTTCACATCTTTATCAAAACCCTCAAAAAATTCTTTTTTCATAAATAAATTATTTTGTATCTAATCCTCTTTTCCTTAAACAGGCATTATAAATAGTATCATAACTTGACTGCCAAGTTATACCTTCAGAACAAAGCATGCTTTCATAATATCCTTTCCCGAGGATGTCTTTGCTTGTTGAACCAGAACAACTACCTTTAATCTCTTTTGCATTTTTAATTGCTGCATCATTACAAAATTTTCTTATTTGGTAAGGTCTATAACCAAACCAATAACCGCCTGCGGAGATTATAACTATAATGATTATCATGGTAATAATCATTATCGATTTATTGGATTTGTTCTTTATGTTTTTTCTCTCTGCCATGTTCTTATCGAGGTTATCTTTTTTTGAAGCTTATAAGCTTTTTTAGTGTTTACTTTCCTTGCCTTGTTATCTTTTTGGACTATTACAATTCCTTCTGCCTCTAAATATTGCATTATTCTTGCAGCGAGTGAATATCCTACCTGAAGCTCACGCTGGATACGAGCTGACGAGATTTTTCCATGGTTTATACCCACTTGCAGAGCAACGGGCATTAAAACATCAAATTCTCCCTGATGAATATTGTCAGCTTTGGGCTTGCTTGATGTATCAACTTCTTTGTTATTGACTTTAAATATTTCAGCCATTCGCTTACGTCTTCGCTTATTAATCAACCCATTCGCAATCATTCCAATAAATGATAGCAGGAAAGTTAAAAATATTGCGCCAATACAATAAAACCACCATCTTAAAAAATCATCAGAAAGCTTGTCATAGCTCAAAAATTCTAATATAAACACTGCTGGCAACAAGATTATCATCACCACACAGAAACCAGCTGCTAAATCATCAAATTTAATTTTTTTAAAATTATTATTTTCCATTTTGGCTTTTTTTTGAAAATAAAGATTTAATTCCCGCAGTCAAGTAGTAAAGAATCACATAAATAATGCCACTGATAAAGACATAAACGGCTATTTTAGCTAAAATTTCAGATACTTCTGCATAGCCAAGCCAATCCAGTATTAAACTAATAACAAAAGATAAAACAGCAAAGAAAATAGTAACCGCCTCGACATCTATTATTTCAACTTCAGGTTCATTTTTATGCATAATTGATAAGTTTTATTAAAAAATCACCAATAATAATAGTGATTTATTTCTGAAATCTAATTTTTTTATATTCATCCTCATATATAGGATAGCTGACGAGGATATACAAAGCTCGCCGTCAGCAATAGCCTTGCGGCTACCATAGCTCTTTCGAGCTAAGACCATCGCTGGATACTGAACGACGAGCTCAATATCAGCGATGGGTTTTTTGCCATGCTCCTTTTTATCAGAGTTTAGGCGATTGATGTACAACTATTGATTTTAGGATAGCACAGGTTAAAGAGAAATTAAAGATTCTTGCTCAATTTTGTTAAAAACTTCATTTTCCACAAAAGTGGATAGATTTTATTTACAGGTTAAATTACGACTTTGCTCGTGTATATTCCAATTATTTGACAGAAATTTCAACACTCACATAATCATAAATAAAGATGCGCATATGGTTAAAAAAAGAAAGTTAACAATCAAACAAAAAAAATTTATCAAAGAATACACGAAGACAGGAAATGGGACTCAAGCTGCATTAAAAGCTTATAGAACCAGCCCGAAAGTAGCTGCCCAGATTGCACATGAGAACTTGAGGAAACCTGATATTTCCAAATGTATACTATCTGCTTATGAGAAAGTCGGCATTGATGATTCATTTATAGCCGAGCAAGAAAAAGAAGGCTTATTAAGTAAAGATTTAAACATCAGACAAAAATATTTAGATATGAGCCACAAAGTTAAAGGTGATTATAGACCCGAAAATAATATTACTTTAAATATTGGTGGGATTTTATCAAGAGAGCAAGAGAGCCAATTATTTAGCTGAATACCTGTTTCATTCTCTTTGCCTGTCTCATCTAAAAATAATGTACAAAATTACATTAATAACTTACTTGTGTGAGTCAAAACGAAATAAAAATTAAAAATCAAAAAAAGAAGCCTGAAATAAAACGAGAATGCTTGACTCTGGCAAGATTTTTATATGGTGTTTATCAAAAGCAAAAAACTTCAAAAAATAGAACAAAGGTGATAAAATGACTATGGGTACAAAAACACGACATTTAATTGAAAACTTAAGGTGGCATAAAATGGCAGCCTTTTCATTCCGTGTCGTGCGGAGTACCCAAAGGCTGCCATTTGTGTAAAGGAGGCAAAATGAAAACTAAAGCTATCGCTCTATGTCGGGTTTCTTCACTTGGACAGGTGCAAAGCAATAGTTTGTCGCGCCAAGAGGTTAATGTTAGAAAAAAGTCAAAAGAACTGGGTTATAAGATTATTAGAACTTGGTCAGGTGATGTATCAGCTAAAACAGGCAAAAATCTAAACAGAAGAGACTTAGAAGAGATGATTGAGTTCTGTAAATCACACAAAGAAGTAAAATTTTTAATTGTTGATGAGATTGACAGATTTATGAGAAGCATAGACGAATTTTACTATTTTATTGTTATCTTCCGCAAAATTGGCGTTCAGGTTATCTTTGCTTCTCAACCTGTCAACGATGACACTATTGGTTCAAAGATTCAAAAATTATTACTTATTCTACAAGCAGAGATGAGCAATAACGAGAGAAGAACTAAAAGCATAAATGGTCTAAGAGCAAGGTATTCGGCAGGTTATTATCCATCGAAAACCCACCAAGGATACCACAAAACTACAACTCCAGGTCTTCATACCCCTGACCCTAAAAGATTTCCTGTACTGCAAAAAGCTTTTCAAGAAGTGTTATCGAGAGAGTTTGCTCCGATTGAGGCATTAAGAAGATTAAACAAAAAAGGATATAAGACGCCTGGAGGCAAAGAGCTCGATATTGACAAGTTTATGAGGATTCTACGATGTAAGTATTATGCGGGTTTCATAGATATTAAAGGGACTATCAATGTAAGTGGAATCAAAGGTCTGCATAAGCCGATGATAACTTCGACAGAATTTGAGGAATTACAGAAGATTATTAGCGGTCGAAAAAAGAAATTCACTAAAAAACAACATAACCCCTTATTCCCATTATCCAGTTTAATGCTGTGCGTCTGCGGCGGGAAGCTGGTCGGCTTCAATCATCGCAATGGTAAGGGCGGAGTTTGGGAGAAATATCGTTGTCGAAAATGCGGCAAACAATATCATAAAAGCGATATTCATTTAGCATTAGATAAAAGATTTAAACAGATTAAGATGGATAGAAAAACAATGAAGATTTTTGTTGAATCATTGAATGTTGTTTGGCTTGAAGAGCAAAAAGATAATCTGAATTATATCAAGCAACAAGAGAATAATATTTTAAATCTCAAAGAGAAGAAAAATCAACTCATTAGAACACTGGCGGAGAATCCCGACCTTAAAGATGATATTAGAGAGCCTCTCGACCAATTAAGACAAGAAATAAAACAAGCAGAGACGGAAACAGAAGAAGCGAATAATATCGAAAAAGATTTAGTTGATTTTGTTCAATTCTCTCTCAATTTCATTTATGATTTAAAGAATCAATGGTGGCAGTTGGACTTCGAGGATATGGTCAGGTGTAAAGAGCTGCTATTTCCAGCCGATTTTTTCATCGATTATAATTTAAAAGTTTGCACCCCAGAAATTAGTCCAATCTTAAGGTTAGCTTGTATCAAAAAAGACCCGAAATTGCATTCCGAGTCTCTTTTGGTGGAGCTGAGGGGAATTGCACCCCTGTCCAAAAGCCGACCAAGATAGATTCTACAAGTTTGTTCCGATTTGGTATTTCAAATGAGGGTAGAAATCGGACAAAATAATCTCATTCTATCCTCTAAGTTGTCTTGGTCCTAATACTAGAGGAAAACATTAGGATTGCGTCTGGTTTATGACACTTATTCTTTACCTGCCAGCCAGATAAAGAGGTGGCAATAGCATTTTTAGGCTACTGCTGGCGCAAGAGTTAAACCAGCTAATGCTGATTTTACCTTGCTAACAAGTGATTTTGCACTTGAAATTTGCCGCTTGTTTAAGGCAGATTGGCTCCTGCCTACTTGCCTCTAAATTGAGACTGCTCCTGTCGAAGCTAGACAGCCCCAAGGTATGCTTATTTTATAGGGAAAATGGTGACTTGTCAAGTCAAATATTTTGGGTTAATATTGAACCAATATGTCCCCGTAGCTCAGTGGATAGAGCAAGGGTTTCCTAAACCCTGTGCGCAGGTTCGATTCCTGCCGGGGACATATGATTATTAGGAGGAATCGAACAGGGAAAGGGGTCGGGAAAACGGGAGTTTTCCCGTGGAGGAAGGAACGGGAAACCGTGAGTGTCCCGCGAGTCCAGAAGATGTCGGGACGAGGTGAGATTCCTGCCGGGGATATTTTCGGAGTGTGGCCTAATGGCTAAGGCGTCTCGCTAAAATTCGGGGATTAGCGCAGTGGCTAGCGCGCCGCGTTCGGGACGCGGAGGTCGCCAGTTCAAATCTGGCATCCCCGAATTTAGGCGGGAAGATTCCGGGTTCAAGTCCCGGCACTCCGATTTTTTTATTCACTTGCTTTTATTTTGCACTAATTTAACATTAAATTTAGGTAACTAAACCCCGCTTTTAGCGAGGGTATCCGATGTACTGCAAGGGAGGAATCGGTTTGGCACATGCCCATTTATTCTCCGATATGATCGGAGCTATGTGGGAGCAAGGACGATATGTCTGTGTCGGGCTTGACCCCGATACCACGAACTCCAAGTTCGCCAGAGCAGTTCAGGCCTTTTCGGAACTTCCTCCAGAACAGATGTTCCACCTCAACTGTAGTGTGGTTGAGGCGACTTGTGACGTTGCAGGCTGCTTCAAGCCGAATGCTGCCTTCTACGAACGACATGGCAGCGCCGGCCTTCAGGCCTTGGGGCAGACAGTCAAGTACATCCGTAAGGTTGCCCCGGGAACGCCGATTATCCTTGACGCCAAACGTGGGGACATCGGCAGGACGAATGATGGCTATGTTGAGGCCTACCTCGATCTCCTGGGATTCGATGCCATCACCGTCCACGGGTATCTCGGTCAGGAGTCGCTCGGGCCATTCCTGGCTCGTACTGACAAGGGTATCATCGTCATGGGGCTGACTTCGAATCCGGGCGCCAAGGAGTTCCAGGGGTTGCCACTAGAGAGCGGCGATCCGCTATACCTCCATGTTGCCAAGCAAGTAGCCACCAAGTGGAACACCGGTGGCAACTGCTGGATAGTGGTCGGTGCCACCTTCCCTGAGGAGGCCGGCCAGATCAGGCAGGCTGTTGGCGATGGGCTGCCATTCCTCGTGCCTGGCGTAGGAACACAGGGAGGAGAGGCCGACAAGGTCGTGCCGCAGGTCGTCTACAGCGCTGGAGCCGGCGGGTTTGTCATCAACAGCTCGTCGGGCATTATGTTCGCCTCAGGCGGCCCAGACCGAGTGGAAGCCTCGCGTTGTGAGGCACTGAAGCTGCATGGTGAGATTCGGGCCGCTCTTGGCCTAGCCGCCTAGGCGCGGCTGTAGCTCGTGAAGACCTACGAAAGGAGGAAACGGAACAGACATGGATATGTTGAGACCAGCAGAAAAGCTGGTCGAGGTCAAAGCCATTCTGGTGCGCGCGATAGTCGAGACAGGCGTCTTCCTCGACAGGACCAACTCGCCAGATGGTCGGGGCTTTCGGCTCAAGCTCCACGAGACGCAACCCGATGCACCACTCTCCCCGTACTACATTGATCTGCGCCGGCTGTACGGTTCTGGCAATGCCATCGGCATCGCTGCTGATGCCCTCGCTATCCTGATCGAGGCAAAGGGCATCGAATACGACCGGTTGGCGGGTATTCCAGTTGCCAGCTTGCCAATTGTCGGCGCCATGGCAGTCAATCTTGACAAGCCGATGGTCATCCCGCGGCAGCCCAAGACTCACGGCACCAGCGACACCATCGAAGGCCCATTCAATGAGGGCGAGAATGTCCTTCTAGTGGACGACCTGGTGACCGGAGCTGACTCCAAGTTGGAGGCAGCCGACCCGCTGCGGAAGAAAGGACTCATTGTCACCGACTGCAGTGTACTGGTGGACCGCGAGCAGGGCGGCCCAGCACAACTCGCTGAAGCAGGCATCGCTCTTCACGCTGTTCTCACGATAACCGAGCTGCTCGATATCCTCGAGAAAGAAGGGCATATCAACTCGCAGACCGCAGCCGAGATTCGCGAGTACCGCGCGGCCAACTGATGTGGCACAAGAACCAACGCCCACAACACCCCAACGAGCCCAAAAGACTATGGTGCAATTCGCACCCCAGCACCTGGTCTTGAGGGCTCCTTTTTAATATATTTTGGTCGCATGCCGAAGAGATTAACCCCTAACGAATTGCGCACTGCAATAGCAGGATGTAATCCGTTTTGCAGTAAGTACGAAGTGGGGTCAGGTCCATAAATCGGCAGTTATCTTGAAATATTAATAAATTCAAAATATGTTAAAATATAAAAGAAGGGATAAATTTTTAAATAATTTGTTATGCAGAAAAATCCATTCGTTATCGGGGTCACTGGTGGTTCTGCGGCAGGAAAAACCTTTGTTATTAATGAGCTGAAAAAGGCTTTTGGTGATCAGATTTGCGTTATTTCCCAAGATAATTATTATAAGGACTTAAAAAGAATAGGCAGGGAACGTTGGGATAGAGCAATTTATGATGAACCAGATGCTTTTGATAATAAAGAATTAGCCAGAGATATTAAAAACCTCATTAATGGCAAGCCTACCCAAATTCCTGTTTATGATTTCAAAACCCATTCTCGGCTCAAAGAAGAGATAAAATTTGAACCGGCAATGGTTATTATTCTTGAGGGAATCTTTACTTTTAATGTTAAAGAATTAAGAGATTTAATGGACTATAAAGTTTTTCTGCATTCTGATGGTGATGTAAGGTTGTCACGACGACTTTTGCGTGATATCAAAGAAAGAGGGCAAAGCGTAGATACGATTGCTGAGGCGATTGAATGGTATCTGAATGTTGTCAAACCTCGCCAGGAGCATTATATTGTTCCTATGCAGAAATACGCAGATCTAGTATTAAATACCAATGCTGGCTCCAGAGAAGCAGCTAAGGTATTGGAAGAAAAGATAAGGGGATATCTGCGCACTGGTAAATTTGAAAGATAGGGGCGTGTAGCTCAGTCGGTTAGAGCGTTTGCTTGACATGCAAAAGGTCTCCAGTTCAAATCTGGACACGCCCATTTAAGGACGATTGGCTTGGTGGTAGAGCATTGCGTTTACATTTGCTTGTCACCGTTTGGTCACTTAGCTCAGTTGGTTTAGAGCGTCTGATTCACATTCAGAAGGTCAGAGGTTCGAGTCCTCTAGTGACCACCAAAAAGTCAGGAAAAAGATAAAACTACAGAATTAGTTGAGTGTACCGACAGCAGACAGCTTCAAACCCTGCATCGTCCACCATGATATTTTTGAGGTAGCGTACCTCTTTTTTGAATATAAAATCAAAAACCCCTCCTTTTTAATTAAGCCGCAGGGGTTTTTGAGTGCTATGAAACTATAATTAACAGCTAAATTTCAAATTCAAAATAACAAATCCCAAACAAATTTAAATTACTAAACTTAAAATTCAAACGTTTTAAATTTAATTATTTGAAATTTGTGTTTGTTTAGAATTTAGGATTTTAAGTTTTATATTTCAAGGTACTCTCTCACAGGTCTCGTTTTTTATCTCTTCGGCTTTATTTATTGCCTTGTCGAAATCGCCTTTAAGATCCTCGTTTGATTCATCTCTAATTCGTGATAACTCGTTTATCTGCAGCTCAAGTGTTTTTTTTATTTTTTCAATCTGCTGTTTTGTTTTTTCATTACTTTCATCACAATCAGAGATTCTATTTGCGCTCTCTTCAATTGTGTTTGTGTATCGCTCAAGAGCTTTTTGAGTATTGTTTTTATCTTTATCTTGTGCCATTTTTGCTGCCTCAGAAATTCTCTCAGAGGAAAACATTAGAAGTTTATCAGATTTAGCCAGATTGGAAAGGGTAAAAACTATTATTATTCGCTCCTTGGTTATTTCCAGGGCATACCAGACAGAATTTGGCAAATATCCTGGGTCTCCCAACACAAAATAGTCTTCTGTGGAAGCCGAGAGTATTGCTAGAGGAGCAGACAAAAAGACTAAAATTATTATCAAACAAAGGTGTGGTAAGTATTTTCCCATAACAGGAATATCAATTTCCATTCTACTACTTACGCCTTGCTTGTCAATTATTTTTTCTTTGCGATTACATTTACAAAACCCTTTTTCTCTGATATTATTGTAAGGAAATTTATCATTATGAAGGAAAATTTAGAAAAAATTAGACATTCACTTGCTCATTTGATGGCCTCGGCTGTGTATGAGTTGATGCCCGAGGCAAAATTTGGCATTGGTCCGACAATTGAAGATGGGTTTTATTATGATTTTGAGCTACCTCGAACTTTAATCCCGGAAGATTTGGAAATAATTGAGAAAAAAATTAAAAAAAGAATCGCTAATAAGATTGATTTTGAAGGCAAAGAAATTCTAGTTGATGAAGGTAAAAAATTTTTTGAAGCCGGCAAACAACCTTTCAAAGTTGAGCTGATTGAAGATCTAAAACAAGATGGAACAAAAAAAGTCACAATATTTAAGTCAGGAGATTTTGTAGATCTGTGTAGTGGACCGCATGTCAAAAACTCCTCTGAGATTAATCCCAAGGCATTTAAACTTATTTCCATTGCTGGGGCTTATTGGAAAGGAGACGAAAAAAACCCGATGCTACAAAGGATTTATGGAGTGGCTTTTGAATCAAAAAAAGAGTTAGACAAATATCTGAAACAGAAGGAAGAAGCAAAAAAAAGAGACCATCGCGTTATTGGCAAAAAAATGGACCTTTTTTCTTTCCATAAGGAAGCACCGGGTATGCCATTTTGGCATCCTAATGGTGTAATAATTTTTGATACGTTAGTTGAAAGATGGAGAAAGATACAGAAAAAATTTGGCTACTCTGAGATAAGATTACCTGATTTATTGGATATTGAACTTTGGAAACGTTCGGGTCATTATGAGCATTATAAAGATGGAATGTTTTTCACCAAAAATGAGGGCAAAACTTTAGCCCTTAGACCAATGGATTGCCCAGGAGCAGTTTTATATTATTCTGAAAATTTACACAGCTATAATGAAATGCCTATCCGTCTTAATGAATTAGGAACAGTTTATCGCAATGAGCAATCAGGTGAATTACATGGTTTAATGAGAGTTCAAGAAATTACCCAAGATGATGCTCATATTTTTATTACCGAGGAAATGATAGAAGGTGAAGTGACAGAAGTCCTGAAAATTATGGAAAAGATTTATGTTCCTTTTGATATGGAAAAAGGAATATTTTTAGCGACCAGACCAGATAATGCCATGGGCGATGAAAAAACCTGGGAAAAGGCAGAAAAAGCATTAAGAAAGGCATTGGAGCGCAATAAAATTAAATACGGGCTCAAAGAAAAGGACGGTGCTTTTTACGGGCCAAAAATTGATATTCATATAAATGATTCCCTTGGTAGAACTTGGCAAATGGGGACTATTCAACTTGATTTCTTTATGCCGGAGCGTTTTAAGTTGAAATACATTGATAAAAATGGTAAAGAAAAAACACCAGTGATGATTCATCGTGCTTTAATGGGCTCCCTGGAGCGTTTTATCGGTATTTTAATTGAACATTATGGGGGCCATTTTCCCTTATGGTTAGCTCCAGAACAGGCAAGAATTTTACCAGTTTCAGATAAATTTAATGATTATGGCGAAAAAATTATTGCCGAACTGCAGAAAGCAGGCATCCGAACGAAGCTTGATGATTCCAATGAATCTCTTGGCAAAAAAATAAGAAATGCTGAGATTGAAAAAGTGCCTTACATGTTGATAATTGGAGAAAAGGAAAAGGAATCATCTTCTGTTGCAGTTCGTGAAAATCAAGAAGGGGATATGGGGATTAAAAATGTTAATGATTTGGTCAAAGGGATGAAAAAAGAAATTAAGAAGTATTAAATCAACGAAAAAAAATAGTAGGGATAACAGCTACGCAGAGAGCTGTTTTATTTTTTAGAGATTTTCCAAAGAATATCGAATAATGATTTTTGGGTTTTGGCAAAATCTTCAGATTCAATTATTAAGCCGAATCCTTCATTTTTACTTGTCAAAAAAGCAACTTTGTTTCCATAGATAATGGTATAAAGAGGGGATTCAAAGCCCTCGGGTGCATATCTGATTTCGCGTAACATTCTGCGGCTCGTTTTATATATTTTTTCTTTGGTATCTTGTGATTTTATTCTAATTCCATAAGAAAAAATTCCTGCCTTGACTCTTCTTCTTATCCAATCAATTAAAAATCTCTTGCCAAGAACCTTTTCAACTTCATGTGATGAACCAATATAATAATCCTTTACTTCCCCACTTGATAAGAGATCTTCATGAATTGCCCTTAGTCCTGCTCGACCGGAGAAATATTGGACTTTGGGCCGATTGGGCATTTCGCTTGATAAATAAAGCAAGGATGGGATTATTTCTTCAGCAATTTCTCTTTGATTTTTAGCCTTTTCTTCTTTAATGATTACCAATTCTCTTAATTTTTCGGGTGAAGCGGGTGAAATATAATTATGCGCCCCACGTCTAGTTATACTTAAAAGTCCTTTTGCTGCCATTTTCTCTATTACTACATAGGTAGTTGTTCTAGAAATACCAGCATATTTTGATAGAGGGATTATTGTTGTTTCCCCTAATTCAAGGCTGGCTAGATATAATTTTGCTTCTTTTGTTCTTAAGCCTATTTTTACAAGAGAAGTATAATCAATTGGCATATAATTAGTTACAAAAGTGACAATTGTATTGTCATTTTTGTTTAATTTTATTTTAGATATGATTAAAAGTCAAGTTTTTAGATTTGCTTGGCACACGCAATCATAGACAGAATTTGTTTTTTATTGTGTAATACACATTGTCCAAATTTCGGTTTGGACACTTACCACCTGTAGTAAAACCCTAGAGAGAGGGTGAAGATCATGGCAGAAAATCCGTATTCGGGCCATGTGTATACTTTCCGCAGGTTACATCTACCGCGCTTCTCGGATTTACTTCCGCGGACAATGGAGTGGGAAAGTTCACCTTTCTGGGAAACAGCTAAAGAGAGACTTATGGTTGCTCTTGGACCATCAAGGATGGTGGGGAGAGACGGCTATGATTCTCATTTGGCTATCTTCGAGAGCATGGAATTTGAGCCGCGCTACACTGACACCGATCGCAGAAGCAAGAAGCCGCTTCGCATCGGCTTGAGATGTGAACCATTGTCATCATTTCTCTTCAGGAACCTCAGATACGCTTTTGACAATCAGTGGCGACACGAAGATGAACTTCGAGAGGTTGTTAATGAATCAATCTACGATCTCGTTGTTGCTGAACTCGGCTTTGAGCACCTTGTCTTCTTGAAAGGGAAGAGGGTGCGTAATGCATCGAAGGACTACACAGATGTTCCTATTATGACGAAGTGGGACGCAACCGATCAAGCGAAGAAGCATCTGATTGCCCTCAAGAGCAGTCTCCGTGATCTTCGTCTTCCCGTGGACGAACTAGAAGGCTTGATGGAATCATTGGATAGAATCAGTGGGAGGCAAGCAGTAAATGACGCATTGAATTTCCTTTACCCAGGAAAGAAAGGAGGTTCTAAGTGACTCGTTTGAGGCGAGAAGTTTTAGTCACGAAAACAAAACCTCTCGCCTCCTTTTATTGACTAAGAGTTAAAGATATGATATAATGGTATTGTCTAGAAAATTGCTCTAGAAACAAAAAATAAAAACAAAAATGACAAAAAGGGGCAAAATTATTACAGGGATTATCATTGGTTTGGTAGTTCTTGTTGGGGGCACACTCTACTGGCTTTATTTTCAAGGAGGACTCCAGCTTTTAGCTGATTATACAGCACCTGCTTCATATTGGGATTTAACTGACGGAGATGCGATGACAGGTCCAGAAATTGGGGAATTTTTACATTCTTATAACCCAAATATTCCGGTGGAAGCAGGTAATACAATGGCAACACATTGCCAAACTTTAAATGTTAATCCAGCTTTTGCTATTGCTATTGCCAAAGCGGATTCAAATATTGGCCTTGCTGGAGTTGGCATGCGCCATAAAAATCCTGGAAACACAAAAATTTCATATCGCAGACTTGATGAACTCGGCATTGGCCATGCTGACTATAGAGCTGGACAGAATTTTGCTGCCTTCGATGATTGGGGTGATGGATTTGCAGCTATTTGTGTAACCTTAGCAAATTATCGCTATTATAATCTTTCTGGTTCATTAAATTTGATTCTTAGAAGGTATGCGGGTGATCCCAGCCCAAATTATTATTATGGTGTTTCCTCAACTATGAACCAACTTTTATCGACTATTGATATTTCAGGCACTGTTTACGAAGACGGTACTGCCAAAGAGCTAAAAATTCCTGGGGCGTCTGTTGCTCTAAAACAAGAGGACGGTTCCATAATTTCTATTGTTAAGTCAGATGTAGAGGGCAATTTCTTTTTTGGTCCCTTGCCAAGAAGAATTTATACTCTTGAAGCTTATAAAGAAAATTATATTCCGTTAGTTTACACTATAAGTTCACCACATGTTCATAATCAAGTTGAAATGACCCTTGTTTTAAAGGATGAATTAAGAAATTATACAGTGTATCCACTTTTAGCCGGTCATGGCATTATTAAAGGGCAGGTAAAACGATTAATTATTGATCCACTTGAAACAGAGAGAATTACCCTTAAGGCGACAAATTTAGTCTCAGGGCAGGTTTATTCAACTACAACTGATGCAGATGGTAATTATATCTTCTACAATATACCAAAGGGGAAGTATAATATTGAAATTCTTCAAGAAGCAGATGTCCTAAGTGGGTTTTATTACGCGCGTGAATTAGATTTAACTACCCAAACCACAGCTGAGGTTGATTTCTACCTTTAAGCAAATTTTATCATCAAAGAAAAGCAACCCTTAAGGGTTGCTTTTTTGTTGTTATTTATCATATTATTATAATCGTTTATGGTTAAAAAATACCACATTTTTACTCTTGGTTGTCAAATGAATCATTCTGATTCAGAGAAGTTAAGCTATATTTTAGATCAGCTTGGTTTAGGATCAGTGCCTGAAAAGAAAGCTGATTTAATAATCGTTAATGCCTGTTCTGTCAGACAAAAGCCAATTGATAGAGTCTGGGGCAAGATAAAGATCTGGAGAAAATTGAAAACCCAGCCATTAATTGTTCTTACAGGATGTGTTTTAGATAAAGATCTAAGGAAATTACGTCCGAAATTTGATTTCTGGTTTCCAATTACTGGGATAGAAAATTTTATTTCCTGGCTTGAAAATAAGTTAGATCCACTGGATAAGGACAAAATATCAGATTTTCAAAAAAATGATTATTTGGATATCAAGGCAAAGAATCAAAAAGGTAAAAGTGCTCTTGTTCCAATTATGAGTGGTTGTGATAATTTCTGCTCCTATTGTGCTGTCCCATTTACAAGAGGAAGAGAATGGTCAAGAGATGAAAAAAGTATCTTAGAAGAAGTTCAATGTTTAGTAAAAAAGGGATACAAGGAAATAGTGTTGTTGGGACAAAATGTGTGCAGTTATCAGAATAAAAAATATAAATCAAAACACAAAAATTACTTTGTATTACTGCTAAAACGAATTGCTGGGATACCGGGTGATTTTAGGATTAAGTTTTTATCTCCTCATCCCAAAGATATATCACTTGATTTGATTGAACTTATTGCAAAAGAGCCAAAATTATCAAAAGAGATTCATCTGCCATTGCAGTCAGGAGATAAGAAAATTCTAAAGAATATGAATAGAGGTTATTCACCTAAGGATTTTTTAGAAATAACAAAAAAACTACGAGAAAAAGTAAGTGAACTAAAATTAAGTACAGATATAATCGTTGGTTTTCCTAATGAAGATAAAAAATCTTTTGGAAACACTGTTAGACTCGTTAAATCATGTCAATTGAATAAAGCTTTTATTGCTATGTATTCGCCTCGACCTGGAACATTAGCAGAACAAAAAATGACAGACAATGTGCCGTTAGAAGAAAAGCGAAGACGATGGCGAATTTTAGATAATCTCATAAATAAAAAAGCAAGTTTAGAAGTCAAAAACTAGCTTTATTTAGTATATTTAAGATTCTTGTTTTGGTGCTTCCTCGGCAGGTTTTTCAGTTTTTTCTTCTGGTTGAACTACTTGTTGTTCAGAGGCTTCTGCTTCAGTTTTTTCAGTTTCACCCTCTTCAGCTTCCTCCTTCTTTTCTTTTTCCACTTCAACTGCCTCTATGTCCTCTTCAATTTGTTCTTCTAAGGCCTCTAATTCTTCTTCTGAGCGAGGAGGGGTAACATTGGCAACTATTTCCTCAGGATCATCTAAAACCTCCATTCTTTCGGGGATTTCTATATCTTTTATCTTAATTACATCTTCAAAAGTCTTTAGAGGTGATATATCCACTTTAATTTCCTCTACTAAGTCATCGGGCAAAACTTCAACTTCAATTGCATCCTTGTGCGTTATCAGATTGCCCTCCAGATCTGCGACTGCTTTTGACTTGCCCTTGTAATGAAGGGGGATTTCTGTGCGGAGCTTTTTATCCTTCCTAATTTTATAAAGGTCAGCATGAATCATTTTATCACTTACTGGGTCGGTTTGAATATCCTGAATTAAAATTTTGAGAGGTTTTGTTTTCTCTATTGTTAAATCAATGATATTATTCATCCCGGCTTTTTGGAAGACTTTATTGAATTCGCTCTGCTTAACCTCAAGATTTATTGGTTTGTAATTTTGTCCATACAAAACCAGGGGGATAATGTCGTTAGATCTTAAATCTTTGATTTTTCTGCCCTGAGCAGTTCTTTTTTTTACTTGTAGTTTAACTTTCATGGGAATTTTAATATATACCCTGTAGATAAAAATGATATGATAATTTTAATAGATTGTCAATTTATTAAATAAACAAAAAAGGCCTTCAAGGCCTCTTTTGTTTGATGATTTTTGATTTATTCATCAAACAGTCCCTCAAAATTACCATCAAATTTTTCCAGGAAGTTGTGTGCATCAATTATGTCGTCGATTGAAATATTTTTAAGTTGTTTTTCCTTTTTAATGTCTGGTTTTGGAGCAATTTTTTTCTTTTTTATTTCCTGGATGCCATCAATTTTGTCGCTGCCCATAAGCTCTTTTTCTGGGGTAACCATAACTGTGGCAAAAACCAAAGTAGGGCACTGCAGGCAGTTTAGCTGTAGAAAATAAGTATTATCAACATAGCCTCTAAACTGAACTTGTTCTGGTTTTGTAAATTTGGCACCACAACCTGGGCAGGTGATTTTTGCCTGAAGATTCTGAATTAATTTCTTCAAAATTCTTACATTCATGTCCCTCCTTATAATTTTTGTTTTTCTTTTTAGTTTTGAGCGGCTTTTTAAACTATATCTATTATAGCAAAAAAAACGTTCCAAGTCAATGTTGATAATGCCAAATATCATGCTATTTTTTTTCTTTGAGTTCTTTTATTTGGTCCCTGTAGGTTGCCGCTTTTTCAAATTCAAGATTTCTAGCTGCAAGTTCCATTTTTTCTTTCAATTCTCTTTTGAGTTTTTCTTTTTCATCTTTGGGGATGCTTTTAATAAATCTTTTTTTCTCTAACGAATCAAAACTATCTGCAGCTGTCCCAGTAAACTGGAATCTTTGGTCTTTAATGATTTTTTTTATTGTCTGAGGGGTGATGTGATGTTTTTTGTTATAGGCAAGCTGAATTTTGCGTCGGCGATTAGTTTCTTTGATTGCTTTTTTCATTGAACCAGTGAGGTTATCAGCATACAAGAGAGCTTGAGCATCGACGTTTCTTGCTGCTCGACCCATGGTTTGAATTAGAGCCCATTCGGAGCGCAAAAAACCTTCTTTGTCTGCATCGAGAATAGCAACTAGTGACACCTCTGGAAGATCCAAACCCTCACGTAAAAGATTTATTCCTATAAGTACATCATATTTTCCCTCTCGTAAATTTCTTAAAATATCTAATCTTTCCAGAGTTTTAATTTCTGAATGTAGATAGGCAACCTTGATTTTTTTCTCTTTTAAATAATCAGTAATCTCCTCGGCAAGTCGTTTTGTCAGCGTTGTGACAAGAACCCTTTGTTTTTTCCTAACTGTTTTTTTGATTTCCTTAATCAGGTCTTTTATTTGATTTTCAGCTGACCTCACTTCAATTTTTGGATCAACTAAACCAGTGGGTCGCACAATTAATTCTGCTACATTATTTTTTCCGCTTTTTTTTAACTCATAATTTCCAGGGGTGGCTGAAACATAAATAGTTTGGGGCACCTTGCTCTCAAATTCATTAAATCTTAAAGGTCGATTATCTTTAGCAGTCGGGAGTCTGAAGCCGTGCTTGACTAAGGCATCTTTTCTTGAAAGATCGCCATTAAACATTCCTGCGATTTGAGGGATGGTAATATGTGATTCATCAATAATCAGAAGATAGTCCTTGGGGAAATAAGAAAGCAGGGTTGCTGGTGGCTCCCCGGGTTTTCTGCCATCAAAGTAAAGCGAGTAATTTTCAATGCCACTGCAATAACCGGTTTCCTCAATCATTTCCAAATCATATTTAGTTCTTTGTTTCAGTCTTTGGGCTTCTAAGAATTTTTTTTCTTTTTTAAATTGCGACAAGCTTTGTTTTAAATCGGATTCTATTTGGCTTTTGATAGATTTCCATCTGTCTTTTGTAGTTACAAAGTGGGTTGCCGGATAGATATCAATTTCTTCTTTTTCTGAAGTTATTTCTCCGGTTAGAGGATTAATTTCAAGAATGCGTTCGATATTATTTCCAAAAAGATTCAGCCGAAACGCCGAATAGCCATAAGAGGGGAAAATATCAATATTTTCTCCCCGAACCCTGAATGTGCCACGATAAAAATCCACATCTTGTCTTTGATATCTAATTAAAACTAATTTGCGTAGAAGTTCACGCTGATTAATTTCTGTATTCTTTTTAAGTTTGATATGACTTTTTTCGTATTCTGAAGGATCACCTAAGCCATAAATACAAGAAACTGAAGCAATAATAATGGCATCATGGCGTGTGAAAAGAGCATAGGTTGCCGCATTTCTTAAACGGTCAATTTCTTCATTTACTGAAGCATCTTTTTCAATGTAGGTGTCTGTGGTTGGAAGATACGCCTCTGGTTGATAATAATCATAATAGGAGACAAAATAATTAACGGCATTATTGGGAAAAAACTCTTTCATCTCACTTGCAAGCTGAGCTGCCAAGGTTTTGTTATGGGAAATTATTAGAGTTGGTTTTTGAATTTTTTGAATTACCTCTGCCATAACATAGGTTTTGCCGCTTCCTGTAACACCTAAAAGAACCTGATTTTTTTTGCCACTTTTCAGGTTATTGCTTAATTGTTTTATGGCTTTGGGTTGGTCGCCTGCGGGTTTGTATTTGGAATGTAGTTTGAAAATCATGCTAAATTTTATCGTTTCATATTGTTATAACCTTGTCAATTTCTTTACAACTCTGAATATAGGGGTACAATTGACATACCAACAATCCCAAGGGAGGCATTAGTAGATGGCGAGACCTGCCAGGCGTCACCAGCTCTCTCCTTTACCGCCCCCAGCCACCAGAACACGTTCAACCAAGAAGCAAGGCAACAATGGTCATTGTCGATTCAAAATAGGGAGTCGTAAATGTCAGAAGAGAGTCGGCAAGGGCCTTTGCCACGCCACCGATTGTTCTGGTTGGCACAGTCCAGGGACAGCAATGTCGAAGCAATGAAACCATTCCCCTCGCTCTCAACCCATCTCTCCTTGGTAGTTGGTATCGTCCGGATTTCGTGACCTTAGTCTCCGCCCCCAGGGCAACCCAACTTTGTAGCTTGAAGTTGTATGTTGCCCTTTTATTTTAATAAATCAGCTCGTCTCTTTTTGGTTCTTTTAAGGGCTTGTTTTTGCCGCCATTCTTCGATTTTTTCGTGGTCTCCTGAAAGGAGAATTTTGGGCACTTTCCAGTCTTTGTATTCTTCGGGGCGGGTATAAACAGGAAAATCTAAGAGACTATTTGAAAATGATTCGTGATGTATTGATTCTTCTTTCCCTACGACTCCCGGAATAAGCCGGACAACGGCATCTGTTACAACCATAGCTGGTATTTCTCCGCCAGTTAGTACATAATCGCCGATTGATATTTCTTCATCAATTAAGTTTTCTCTAATTCGTTCATCAAACCCCTCGTAATGACCGCAGATTAAGATTAAATGTTTGTATTTTGATAATCTTTTAGCTGTTTTCTGGTCAAATTTTTTACCTTGAGGAGTCAATAATATTGTTTTAGATTTTAGATTTAAGATCTTAGATTTAAGATCTTTCAAAGCGCGGTCAAGTACATCAACCTTTATCACCATTCCTACGCCGCCACCATAACTTGTATCATCTACTGTTTTATGCTTGTCTTTCGCCCATTTTCTTAAATCGTGTATTTTAATTTTCGCCAATCCTTTTTTTTGAGCACGTTTAACAATACTCTCTTCAAAAGAGCTTTTAAACATATTAGGAAATAGGGAAATAATATCGATTTTCATAATTGCCTTTTAAAAAAATCGCAGCCCATTTCAAAATAAATTTCGCTGTGGCTGCGATTTATATATTCTGTTTTTTTAGCTTTATTTTTCTTCAGGAGCTGCTGTATCCTCAGATCGGCCTTTGGTTGAACCCTCTGGCTCGTTGATCTTGAGGTTGACTCTAGCATTTTCTTTGGCTCCTAGAACCCGTAGCAAGGTTCGGACTGCCTTGGCAGTTTTGCCTTCCTTACCGATGACTTGACCCATGTCTTCTGGATTAACATCTAGGGTGATTAATACACCCATTTCATCAACAGTGCGACCAGTCTTAACATCATCGGGGTGGTTAACAATTGCTTTGACAACGAACTCCACGAATTCCTGATCAGATTTGTTTCCCATGTTTACCTCGGAGGAAATTGATTTTTTCTTATTTCAGTATATCGACCACGCCTACTCAATTCGGCGGATATCAAGCATACAATCTCAGCTTTAGGATAAATGATTATTTATTTCTTTTCAACCTTTTTTGATTTTTCTTTGTTGTCTTTGTCTTCTTTTTTCTCTTTTTTATCTTTTTTCAACTCTTTCTTTGGTTGTTCTTTTTCTTTCTTTTCCTCTTTTCCTTTTTCTTTCTCTTCTTTCTTTTTAGGTTTTCTTGTAATTTTTATCAGTCTATCTTTGGGTAATTTCTTTTCTCTTACTAGGAGATTAGTCATTGTATCAGACAACTTGGCTCCTTTATTAGTCCAAAGCTTGAGTCTGTCTTCTTCAATGGCTAATTTTTTGGTTTTTGGATTATAGTAGCCAATATGTTCGATATAACCCGCTTTGACTGGAGCAGTGTGTTCTGTAACGACAACACGAAAAGAGGGGTCATTACGTTTTCCAGTTCGTGATAATCTAATTTTTAACATATCAAAAATTTCTAATTGGATGATATTGAAAATAGTTTAACAGAATAGATTTGTTTCGTCAATATTCAATTTAAGGTGGAGCCAATGAAATCAGGATAGCCATTTAAAAACTCTTTTGAATCTGTAGGTTTTTTTCCTTCTAGCTGAAGAGTGTTTATTTGAACTGCTCCTTGTCCGCAGACAATTGCCGGCCGGCCTTCAGGTGTTGCAAAAACAATTCCAGCGGCATAAGGCGGAGATGGAAGTTCTTTGCAGACACTCGCATTTATTATTTTAATTTGTTTGTTTTTCTCTTTCCATTTTGCGAAACTTCCAGGCCAATGTACAAAAGCTTTAGTCTGTCTGATTATCGTAGCTGCATCTTGAGTAAAATCAATTTTGCCGTCTTCTTTTTTTATTTCTTTAGTGTAACTTGCTTTTTTGTTGTCTTGTACTTGGGGTTTGATTTCACCTTGGCAAAAAGGGATTAAGGATTTTTCAAGTAGTTCGGCAGATAGTGCGGCCAGTTTTTCTGAAAGAGTGATGAAATCTTCGTCTTCATCAATCTCTATTTTTTCTTGAGAAATTATTGGTCCTGTATCGAGCTTTTTTTCCATCACCATAATGGTTGTTCCAGTTGTTTTGTCGCCGTTTAGAATTACAGCTTCAATTGGAGAAGCTCCGCGGTATTTGGGAAGAAGAGAGGGGTGAACATTTATTGTCTGAACGCCTTTGGGGGAAACGAGCAGTTTTTCAGGAATAATAAGACCAAAGGCAGCAACCACATAGATACCAGCATTTTTTGATTCAATTTCAGCTATTTCATTATTAGTCAATTTATCAGTTTCTTTAATGGGTAATTTTTTGCTTTGGCTAAAGTTTTTAAGCGGATTTGCCATTTCTTTTCTGCCTCTACCAGCTGCTTTGTTGCTTTTGGTGATAACCAATAAAATATTGAAATTGTTTAAAATTAACTTTTCAAGTATTGGCACAGAGAAGGAGTCACTGCCAAAGAAGATAATTTTAGGCTTGTTTTGGTTTTTCATCTTTTTTCTCAGGCCGATATAGACTTTGAGGGTCTGCTCGGTCAACAAATAAAACACCATTTAAATGATCAATTTCATGCTGTAATACTCGTGCGAAAAATCCCTCTGCTTTAATCTCAATTTCTTCCCCTTTTTCATTAATAGCCTTTACAGTAACTTCTTGGTACCTTGGCACGACGCCCCTAATTTCAGGTTCAACGAAAGAGAGGCAACCTTCGTCACTCTCTTCAGTTTTGTTAGAATGCGAGATTATTTTGGGATTTATAAGAATAAACTCAGGGACTGAAATTTCCTTTTCGTTTTTAGCTTTATAGCCCGTGACAGCAATTTGCTTGGAAATTCCTATTTGCGGGGCAGCCACTGCCACAGCAAGTTTGCTTTTTTTAAGAGAAGATTTTATTTTTTTAATATCAGCCAATGTTTCTTGGTTAATTTCCTCAACTTTTTGGGCTTTTTGTCGCAAAACGTCTGAAGGATTTTGAGTAATTGACATTATTTTTTACTTAAGAGTGTTTGAGCTTTTTTATAGGCCTCTACCATTTTTTTTGCTGTTGTGGGAATTGAATAATCATTTGATTTCCGAATAGCATTTCGCGACATAATATTTAGCCTAACAGGATTTTTTAAAAGATAAACGATTTTTTTGGCAAATTCATCTAAATTTTCGCGGGTTAAATAGCCTGTTTTGTTTTGAGTGATTATATCAGATGTGCCAATTGCGTCAATGGCAACAACAGGCAATCCAGCGGCCAGAGCTTCTAAAATAACAAGGGGGTGGACTTCAGTTTTTGAAGCAGTCATAAAAAAATCAGCAGCGTGATAATAATTTCTTATCTGGTTATAAGGCACCTCGCCAGTGAAAATAATATTTCCTGTAAGTCCAATTCGGGCAGAAAGCTTGATTAGAGATCCAAGGGCAGGGCCTGGACCGACAATTAGCAAATATGCTTCTGGGTATTCTGTCAGAGCGATTTTAAATGCCTTTACAATAAAATCAATATTTTTTTCATAGGCAACCCTTCCGGTGTAGATAATTATTTTGTAATTAGGTTTAAGCCCAGAAAGAATTCTGGGCGTGGAGAGATCTTTGATTTCCTGAAAACGAGTAATATCAATGCCATTTGGCACAACTTGGATGGGGGTTTGAGTTCCATAGCTTTTAATTACCCTTTGAATGCTTGATGAAGGAGCAATTATTAAATCGCATTTGTTACAAAAATTTTTCAAAAAACCATAAAGAAACCTTTTTGCTCTTTTTCTCACAATTGGTACATATCTTGTATATTGATCATATTGGGTATGATGAGTAAAAAGCAGGGGGATTGAATTGGCTTTAGCGATTTCTGAGGCATATCTGCCCATGGTAAATGGATGATGAGTATGGACGATATCCAAAGCCTCGGCAATATCAGTTACTTTTTTGGGCAACTTGAAAATATAATGATAGCCAGTTTTCCCTGGTAATGGGGCGCTCGGGCAATGAATAAGATTTTTTTCCCGCACATTTTTTCTGCCGTAATCAGGAGAAAAAATATAAACTTCATGGCCAAGTTCTTCTAAGCCCTCTTTAGTATTCATAATAGAATGGACAACTCCATTGATGACTGGTTTATAGCATTCTGTAAATAATCCTATTTTCATTATTTATATTTTAGCATAAAAAGACTCAAAATATTTGAAAAATTTGTATTGTTTGTTTAAGATAATTTCAGGGTGAGGGGCTTTCGCCCCTTTTCTGTATCACCAAACCATGGGCAGAACGGAGGTGAGACCGATGCCAATGCCATCATGGGTTGATTGTGCCATGGCCACTGCCTTGTTCTGGGCGCGAAGAACAAAGTGCAAACACCACCAGGTTGGCTGTTGTATCATTTCACCCGATGGGGAACTTTTGGGTGAAGGCTATAACGGTCCAGTGAGAAGTTCGCAGCACTGTATTGATCCCGAGGTGGGCTGCGCGAAAACAGATGGTGTGGGTCCAGATCGGGTAAAGATGCGTTGTCGAGGCACTCATGCTGAGATAAATGCCATCACCCGGGCTTCGGCTCACGCCGGAAGCTTGAAAGGGGCCTATCTTGTCAGTACGGTGGAGCCCTGCTTCGACTGTACCAAGGCAGCTATCAATGCGGGGATTGCGAGGATCTACTATATGCAGCCATATACTCGGGTGGCGGATGATGACCCGCACACATCTGAGCATGAGAACGCAATCGCTCTCTGTCAGGAGGTAGGCGTTGCTCATGTGCAGTGGCGACCTTCTGGGGATTTCATCAAAACGTTACAGGAGACGGTGGGACACGTAGGACAGTTCGCGATGCCAGAAGTAGGAACAAACGAGACCACTGAGTCCCAGGGAAGGGGAGAAGGCTGATGGGCAACACAGAGGTAATTAAGTCCACCACTGCCAGAGGGAGAGGCAAGCCCTATATTGCCAAGCCCCCTTTCTGGCGGGTCGATTCGCCTGGTGACAGGGAGACCGGAAGACTGCCGATTCTCACCGCAGTAGGCACAACCCTACCTGAAGCCTGGATGATGGCCATGTTCGCCCTTGATGGAACAGGGTTGAGCATTCCCACTTCCTTTGACAAGGAGAGTGATCCCGAGAGTCTGGACGGCTCGGTGCGCATCACTGTCCAGAATCCGTTGCAGGAGCCACGCCTCCACAAGCTCGCCTGGCCCGGCTTCATCCAGGAGCTGGAACACTACGTGCGCGAGGTTGTAGATGGCGTCCACGACCACTGGATCGGCCAGGAGATTGACACCAAGCTCTGGGAGTACTCCTACCATGAGCGTCTGGTCCTCTTCAAGTGGCGGGAGCTGGTCTACAACCAGTACGAAGGACTCGTTGCCCAGCTGATCGAGGAGGGAAAGCGGGGCAGGCTCTATCGCCGGCGCTTCCAGATAACCACCTGGATTCCAGAGAAGGACCAGCGGATCGGCGATCCTCCCTGCCTGCAGCGCATCTGGTTGCGCTTCGTGCCGGTGCAGGACGGTGCGTGGGTCATGAATGTGGAGACCGACTGGCGAAGCCGCGATGGCTTCAAGGCCTCCTTCATGAACATGTACGCCATCATCGAGATGTGTCGGATTCTGGCGGCGCGTCTCTCCGAAGAGATCGGAGTTGAGATCCGCTTCGGTCTGTATGTCGACTCCTCCAATTCGCTCCATGTCTATGGAGCAGATATCATGGACGAGGAGGCCGGAAACTTCCACGCCGTGATGGCAAGGTGCGATGAGCAGGATCTCTCTGAGCTGGTCTGGAACGCAAGCGACTTCCATGATGACTTCATTGCCGCCCGCCACCTGCTCCATGCCCAGCTCATATCGGAGCGGGTTCACGGCATCGGCAAGGGTGTCGTCTGTGACTGGCTCGAGAAAGCAGTTCCGACCTTACCCTATCCCCCCGAGTGGGACAACTGATCCCGTGCGGATCACCCTCACTTATTGCCCGTCCGGGCTACTTCTTCACCGAAGCGGTAGTCCGGACGTTTTTTTTATTTATTTTAAGAGCTCAATGGGATCAATATCTACCCTCCATTTGGGTGGCACAAGTGAAAGTAGGGGATAAGGATTTTTCCCTTTAAGTATGATTTCAATTTTTTCTGTATTTTTAGGTTGAATAAAGACCATTGATGGTCCTAAAATTTCTGCTTCAAGGCTGTAATTTTTTTCCAATTCGGCTAAATTTTTAGCTAATTTTTCACCCTCATTTTTTATTTTTCCCTTGTCTTTTTCCAAGGTAAGACGAATTAACTTGCTATATGGTGGATAATCATTGTTTTTTCTTTTTTCTAATTCATTTTCTGCAAAAAATCGGTAATCGTCTTTTAAGAGATATTGAATTAATTCATGATTGGGATAAAATGTCTGAATAATTTTTTCCTTGCCCAGCTTTAGAACATTAAACAAGGTTCGAAAGAGTCGTTCTTCGCTTCTAAAATCAGGCAAATACAAACCAATTTCTGCCAAAATTACTCCCACAGCATCGAAAAGAGGGAACTTCTGTTTAAAAATATAAGAAGTAGCTACGACTAAATCATAATTTTTAATTTTTAATTTTAAATTTTTGATCTCGGGGTTTTCTTTATCAATTCTCAAAATTTTAGCGCTTGGGAATAGTTTTTTTAGTTCATGTTCAAGTTTTTTGGTGCCAAAAGAGTGTTCTTTATTATTTGATCCTTTGCATTTTGGGCAAATTGCGTCGGTAGCTTCATCAGCTTGGAGATGTTTTGAGTGACCACAATCAAGGCAAACTACAAAGCGAGAAAATCCTTTTCTATTTAAAAAAAGCAGGGTCTTTTTTTGAGAGGTGAGATTATTTTTTAGCATAGATTCTAAGGCCGAAGTTATAAGCCCTCTTTCAGAGCGCAAGTCAATGATTTTTAGAGGTTTAGTGCCTAAAGATTTGTTCAGACTTTTTTGGGGTAAAAGATTATATCTTTTGTTTTTATATTCAAGATAACTTTCAAGAGTTGGAATTTTGTCTTCCAAAATTAAACTTGCTCCATGGATTTGTGCCAATTTTTTGGCCACATCTCTTAAATGGTACTTTGGCAGCTGCTCGTTTTTATACATAGAATTACTTTCCTGGTGGACAATAATTAAACCAATATTTTGCAGGGGTGAAAGCAGGGCCAAGTGAGAGCCAATTAAAATATTAACCTCGTTATTTCTGATTTTTAGCCAGTCCTTAAATTGTTCCTTGGGATTTTTATTGGGGTTTAAAAGCAATGATTTGGGGGATAGTTTTTCTATCTTTTTGGCAATTTCAAGGGACGTATCAGGGATTAGAAATAAAATATTTTTATTGGTTTTAAGGTTTTTCTTAATAGCCGTCTTATAGATTCTTTTTGAATGATTATCTTGGGGGTCAAATAAAAGATATCTATAATTTTTTTTCTCATTACACTTTTCTTTTGCTTGAATATTTTTTTTAAAGAAATCCGCAACGGTTGAGCCTCGTTTAATGCCGCGCAGATATAAAGGAAGCATAGAAAATAAAACAGAAGGGAATGGGGCAAAATAGACTTGGGCAATATATGAGGCAAGTGCTATTTGTTCCTTGGTCAAAAGTTTTTTTGGATAAAGAACATTTTCAATTTCTTTTACTTTAAAAGGGGGATTTTGTTTATCTTTAACAAAAGAATCAATAATACCAACGACCTTTTTTCCTCTGAAGGGGACAAGAACTAATGAACCTTCTTTGGCTTTAATATCTTTTGGCAATTGGTAAAGAAATGATCTTCGGCGAAGGACTTTTTTATTGACGATGATATTCGCAAATTTATTCTTCTTCATATCTTTTGACTTTGAAGCGATAGATTTCGATTTTTTCATCTGGTCTGATGCCGGCCTTTCCCCGGCATATGGCAATTTGTTTTTCTGGAGTTTTTATACCCTCCAAATCAGGAAGAAGCAGACCCCTTCTGCCGTCTTTGGTCTGAATCAAAATGCCATATTCCTTAGCATCTAAATCTTCCTTTTTTGTTTTTTGGGGCTTGGTGAGAATATCGACTTTTATTTTGATATTTTTCAACTCTTTTTTTGAAAGGGGCAGAAAACGAGGATCATGAGCAGATTCAATCGCATTTCTAATAATCTCGCTCGCGATTGAATCCTGAGTGGGCTCAAAGGTTCCTATACACCCCCTGAGCTTCCCGTTTTTATGCAGGCTAACAAAGACACCTGCCTTATTATTAATGAGTTCTTGATCGATTTTATCAGAAGATATTATTTGTTTTCCTTTGAAATAATTTTCTAAAGAAATTCTTGCTAAGTTGATAATATTATTTGTGTTCATTTTTAAGTTGAAAATTGACAATCCCATAACCAACCCCAAATGGTCCCTCATAAGACATTATTTTGGGAGAATAATTTAATTTATTGATGACTCCCAGAAGCACAAGAATCGATTTATAGCCGCATTCGCCTGCTTCTTCAATAAAATCCTCATCCATTTCCAAAACTGCCTCGGTATCTTTATTTTTTAAGTGGTTTAAAAGTGATTTATCAAACTCTTTTCCTGCTTCAGTGTATCCAGCGGGGGCCGTTTGGATAAGTCTATGGGAAAGATCGCCAGAGGCAATAATTGCGATTCTTTTTTTGGATTTTTGGGCAATTTCTGCAATTACCTCGCCAAAGGCAAGATGAGTTGATTTATCAAGCATAGAATAGGTAATTGGTAAAACTTTGGTTTCTTTTTGTTCGCCTAACAAAAAATGAATAGGCACCAAGGTTCCATGGTCAAGCTCATAATAGGCTTCATCGTTATCGTAAAGCAGAGTATTAATGCCGTTATCTTTGGAAGTTTTCGCAATTTCGTTGGCAAGTTCAATATCGTTTTTGAGATTAAATTGAAGATTTCCTGCTCCAAATTGTAAAAAGCTACCAGTTAATTTTGGCATAGCACATATATTAAATCTGTCTGGGTAAACTAAACCATGAGGCGAGATTATTATTACCGTATCTGGGTCAGAATTATTGAATTCTTTCGCCAGTTTTTTCATTGCCAAAATTGTCTTTTTTACTTTTTTAATTTGGTCGTCCCCAATCTCAGGAATAATTATTGGGGGGTGGGGAGTCAGGGCGGCAAAATTAATCATTTTGATTATTAAATGTTTCCTTTATAAACATACTTTAAACCCGCAGATTTTCCAATTTTTGTCGCTTCTTCTAATTTTTCAGGAGACGTGGGAGGGATATTTGTCATTTTATAGCAGGGAAAAAATCTTGAAAAATGCAGTGGAGTATCATTGCCGAGCTTTTGCGCAACGAAGCTTGTTAATTGTTTTAATTCTTTTTTGCTGTCGTTTATGCCGGGGATGATTAAAGTTGTTATTTCAAGATGTATATGCGGTGTTTTTTTTATTCTTTTTAGATTTTTTAATACTGGCTTAAGCCGAGCGCCACAATATTTTTGATATGCTCTATCACTGAATCCTTTTAAATCAATATTGATAGCATCTAATAAAGGGGCAATATTCTTAAAGGCTTTACTTCCAAAATAACCATTTGAGACCCAGATATTTTTTAATCCTGTATCTTTGGCTAATTTCATTGTTTCCAGAGCGTATTCAATAAAAATTGTTGGCTCATTATAAGTGTAGGAAATTGAAGGACATTTTGAATTTAGAGCTTCTTTTGCTATTTCTTTTGGTTTAACAGTTTTAATTTTTGACATAATTTCGGTGGTTTTTTTTGCGTCAATTTTTATGCCTTGTGAGATTTCCCAGTTTTGACACCAAGAGCATCTAAAATTACAACCCATAGTTCCAAAAGAAAGGGTGGTCGTTCTGGGCATAAAATGGTAAAGCGGTTTTTTTTCAATAGGATCAATGTTAATTGAGATGGGTTTTGCGTATACGAGAGAATAAAGAATTCCATCTTTGTTCATTCGGGCGCCACACGCGCCAGTTTTTTTGTTAGAAATAAGGCAATTGTGGTGACAAAGATAACATTTTGTCTTATTTCCTTTGATTTTTTTGTAAAACAGAGCTTTTTTTGGCATAGCATTTCCACACCATTATATATTTGCCCTATGCTAAAATAAAGAATAAATCAATAAAATTTATCCATGAATAGCAACGAAGAATTGGTTGAGTATTTAGTTGGCAGAGGAATCTTGAAAGATGTTAATATTATCAGAGCAATGTCGCAAATCGACCGAAAAGATTTTGTTGGAGAGGGTAATTTAGACCGAGCCTACATTGACAATGCCTTACCTATTAAGTTTAGCCAGACTATTAGTCAGCCCTCGACTGTTGCCTTTATGCTCGAAGAGCTTGGCCCCGAAGAAGGACAAAAAATTTTAGATGTAGGCTCAGGCTCGGGCTGGACGACAGCAATTCTAGCTAAAATCATCGGCGAAAAGGGAAAAGTTATTGCTTGTGAGATAATACCACAAATCAAGAAATTGGGGGAAGAAAATGTTGATAAGTACCATTTTAAAAATGTGAAATTTTACGAAGCAGATGCCTCTATTGGACTAAAAAAAGAAGCTCCTTTTGATCGAATACTTTGCTCAGCTGCTGCTTCAGAGATGCCAGAAAGACTAAAAAGCCAACTAAACCTCGGTGGGAGGTTGGTGATTCCTGTGGGGGGAATCAACGGACAATCAATAATGGTTGTCGAAAAGGTTGGAGAAAAAACCTACAAACAAAAAAAATACCCCGGATTTGTCTTTGTTGAGCTCAGGGGAAAATATAAGGAAGGGTGATTTTAGAGATTGTACTCTACTTTATGGATAAGCCCAAAATCAGATCCTGGAATTATTATTACCCAGGCTTTTCCCAGGATATTATTTTTAGGCAAAACTCCCCAGTCTCTTGAATCTGAAGAGTTATTTCTATTGTCTCCCATCACAAAGTATTCATCTTTCTGTAGGATTACGTCAACATCCCCACGAGTTGTTGTCCCGGGAAGAAGATAATCTTCATCAAGAGTAATGCCTTCTGAGTTATTTTGGGGGAATATCTCTACCTCCCCGTCTTTGATTGCTACTCTGTCGCCAGGTACGCCAATGATTCTTTTAATGTAATTAATTTCAAGATTTTCTGGATATCGGAAAACAACCACATCTCCTCGTTTGGGATCAGAAAAATAATCACTAACTTTTTCGATTAAGAGGTAATTATTATTGTGAAAATTCGGCTCCATGCTTGCGCCTTCAACGATAAAGGGCTGGACTAGAAAATAACGAATAACAAAAGCAATAAGACCAATAATTATCGCCGTTTTTAAAAATTCAATAAGAAATTTAGCCACACTAGAAAATGATTTTCTTATGCGGCTAACTTTTTTTTCTACTTTGGGGACTTTCTCCTTTTTTATTTCTTCGTCTATCATTTCTGGAATATTTTATATTAAAAAATGAATTAATGCAAAATTTTAAGCCCTTCCATTTTTCAGATGTTTTTTTATATCCTTTTTTAGCTCCTTAAGATGTTCTTCTTTGATTTTAATAAGCTGTTCTTGGTCGCCGGCGAACCTTTCAATTAAGAGGGAGGTGTGTAAACCGCCCAAAAAATGTGGAAGAATTACATAATCTGCTCCTGCTTTATACAATTCTAGAGCCTCTTCCACCTCCTTAGCACTAACATAAATTGTTGCTTTGGGATTTTTAGTTTTTGTTTCTTTAATCATCATTGTATTTTGTCTTGTATCTGGAATCGTAGAGACAACGATGCTCGCATTTTCAATATTGGCTTTTTCTAAAATTTCTTTATCACCCATATCTCCATAAAGATTATTTATATTCGCCTTGTTTAATTCATCAATTACATCTGGGTTGAAATCAACGACCAAAACATCAATATCAATTTTTTTGACTGTTTCTGTAATTTTTTCCCCAGTGCGATGATAGCCAAAAATTATGGCATGATTTTTAAGCTCTATTTGTGCTTTCTCTTTTGCTTCAGATATGTCTTCAGATCCGTCCCTTTCTATTTTTTTTGCCAAAGATAAGAATTTTTCTGTAAAAAATCTTGAATAGGAAATAAGATAGGTTGAAATAATTACTGTTACGATTAAAGAGCATGTTAAAACGCTGAAAAAATTATTATCTATATGACCATAGGTTATCCCCAGGCCACCGATAACGAGTGCGAATTCGCTTACCTGGCCAAAAGCAAAGGAAGATTTTAAAGATGAAGAAGATCTAAATTTAAAGAAATTCAATATAATAAATATGACCAAAGGTTTGAGAGTAATAGTGATAAGAATTATGGCAAGGATTATGACCCAATTTTCTTTAATGGCGACTGGAATTACCAATAGTCCAAGAGAAATAAAGAATAGGGTGGCAAAAAAGTCTCTTAAAGGTCTCACAACAGCGCCCATTTCAAAGGAAAACTTTAGATTTGATAATGAAACCCCGGCAACAAATGCCCCAATTGCTATACTTAGACCCCAAAGCTGGGAAGCAGCACCAAAACCTAAGCACACAGCTACTGTTGTGAGAAAAAGTAACTCTTTGCTCTTGGCAACGAATTTGAACAATTTTGGATAAACAGTTTTATTAAGGACGATTGCTGCGACTACTATGGCGATTATTTTAAGGAAGACAAAACCAGTTTGGGCAAAATCAAAATTTCCAATAGATGTGATGAAACCGATAGCTATTATGGCAAAAAGATCTTGTATAAGAAGTATAGTTAAGGCGGCTTTGCCATGAACAGTAAAAATCTCTTGTTTATCAGAGAGTATTTTAACAATTACCATTGTAGAAGAGAAGGTGATAGCACAGGCAATATAAAAAGAAGTTAAGGTATCAAATCCTAAAACTCTTCCCAAAAAAATACCACCAACAAAAAACAGTATGATTTGAATAAAGCCAGTGATGGCAGAATACCAAATTATTTTGCCCTTTGTGTTGTGACCGCTGAGATTTAGATCTATACCAATTATAAATAAAAGAAATGCAATTCCAGTTTCAGCAAGGGAAAGGATTGTTACTGAGGGCTCGATAAAATGAAGTATTGGCCCAGCCAAAAGTCCTGCGAGGATATAAAAAGGAAGAAGGGGTTGTTTAAGGGATCGCGCAACAAATCCACCAACAGTTGCAGCAATAAAGAGGAAAGCGATTTGGTATACAATAGGGTTCATTTTGTTTTTTTGTCCTGTAAATAATTAATGCTTTGAATTATTTTCAAAAAAATTATTAATTAACAGGATGATTTTTTATTTTGAAGTTGACTATCTTATTATTATATCATATTTTAAGTGTTGAAACAAGCTTGAAAAGATACTGCAGTTCTCTTATAATGTTTAAGAAATGCGAGAGTAGTTCAGTGGTAGAACGTCTCCTTGCCAAGGAGAAGGTCGGGGGTTCAAGTCCCCTCTCTCGCTCCAAGTGATTTTATATGGCCTGGTGGCCGAGTGGTTAGGCAAGGGTCTGCAAAACCCTGTACAGCGGTTCAATTCCGCTCCAGGCCTAATAATAAATAGTTTTTAATTTTTTAATTTAAATATGTCCAAAAAAAAGAAGAAAATCAACAAAAAACTTATTCAAGAGCGACTGCGAAATCTTCAATCGGGGGATAAAAAGAGGCAAGAAGAAGCACAAAAAACAGAACAAAAGGAGGTTGAGAAAAAAAATAAGACAAAGGAGATCAAAAGAGAAGATGATTATATTTTTTCTGATATGAAAAAAATATTTTATGTCTCATTAGCTATTTTGGTGATATTTATTGTTCTAATAATCCTAAATTTTCAAACAGATTATCTCAATGAAGGAGGAATTTGGCTGTTTAGAATTTTAAGCGTAGGCCAGCTTTAAGAATGAGTAATACTTTTAAATTTTTTTTTCTGATTTTTGAAAATCATAATCAGATAAATGATTATTCCTGCCAAAATGTAGATATCAGCTAAATTTATTCTCCAAAAATAAAGATTTAAATAATCGATCACCGCACCTCTTTCAAGTCGATCGATTAAATTAGATAAGCCGCCTGAAAATATCAAAGAAAGGGCAGTAATTGATTTATAATTCATGCTCTTTTCTGATTTAAATTCTCTTATGACAAAAATAAAAAAAGCAATCAAGGCGAAAGCCATTAAAAGTTCGCTTCCGTTATAGATGATATCAAAAAATATTTTTTCGTTAGCAATAATTATCTCAGGATAAATTCTGATAATTAATAATTTTATTAGTTGATCAATTAAGATAAAAATTGCTGATAATATAAAAAAATATAAATAAGAATTTTTCTTCATTTTTATATTTTTATTAAGATCGTCCCTTTTTCTTGCAGTCCATACAAAGAATTGCGGCAGGATATGCCTTGAGTCTTTTTTCACTTATTTCTTTGCCACAATTAGAACAAATTCCATATTTTCCTTCCTCGATTCTTTTTAGGGCCTCATTTGTTCTTTTTAGGTCTTTGACTAAGTTTTTGTCCAAACTATATTTCTCATCATAGTCTTCAAATTCCATAGCTGCAGATTCTTCATCATCACCATAGTCAGGAAATTTAGCTACGTAACCATCATCTTTAGTTTTTTTTGCTGTTTCTTTAAGTCTAGATTCAATTTCTGTTTTTCGTTTTTCTAAGTTTTCTTTTGCTGTTTTGATTAATTTTTCATTCATTTTAAGTATTTTTAATTACAAATTGTATTTTACTTAATTGAGATAACAAAATCAAATTGAAAAATTATTAATTTCCAAATGTTGAAAATTAAAACATCCTGTTGTAGTATGGATAATGTTTATTATGATTGTGAATATTTTAAATATTGTTCAAATAGCGTTAGCAGTATTATTGGTTGTTGCTATTTTATTGCAACAAAGAGGCACTTCTCTGGGAGGAGCCTTTGGTGGCGATTCGAGCATTTATAGAAGCAGAAGGGGATTTGAGAAGGTACTCTTTATTGCTTCAATAGTCATTGCTGTGCTTTTTGTGGGTACAGCCATAACAAGTGTGATTTTAAGATAAAAAAGTACTCTTACTAAATGAATTTAGGCAAAGCCAAATTATTATTCAACAAAGAAAGCTGGAAAAGAATCTTCAAAGAAATCGCCAGTTTTTTTAAGAAAATGAGGCTTACGGTAAGGATATTAAGCCCCAACGAGCGAAGAATTATAGTAATACTTCTAATTATTGTTCTTGTTTCAGCGGTTATTCTCTTTAGAAATTATTACATAAGATTGACCACAACCACCCCCCAGGTTGGGGGAGTATATCGTGAGGGTATAATAGGGTCTCCAAAATATCTGAATCCAGTTTTGGCGAAGTCAGAAATTGACAGAGATATTTGTCGGCTGCTTTTTGCCTCTTTATTAAAATACAATGAAAATGGGGTGTTATCGCCCTATCTTGCAAAAGAATATTCAATTTCTGAAGACCAGAAGCATTACTTTTTTAAACTCGATGAGCGAATTTTGTGGCACGATAAAGAAAAAATAACAAGTGAGGATGTTAGGTTTACTATAAATCTTCTTCAACAGCCTGATTATGCTGGTCCATATAACACAGCTTTTGATGGAATTCAGTTTAGGAAAATTAACGAATTCGAATTTGAATTAATTTTGCCCGAAACTAATTCAAGTTTTATTCAAACTATTACTTTGGTTGGAATTTTGCCAAAACACAAACTTGAAAATGTGAGTGCTAAGTCTTTGGATAAAAATGAATTTAATTTGAATCCCATTGGTAGTGGGAGATATAAATTGGATTTAAAAGAAACAGATTTAGTTTCAGATCAAATTATAGTTTTAAGGAAGGCAGATACTTTTGGCGCTGATGAAAATGGGTATATTGAAGAGATAGATATTGTTGCTTATCAGAATCAAGGAGAGCTTTTTGAAGCTTATAAAAAAGGAGAAATAAGCGGTTTTGGTGGATTTTCTTTGGCAGAATTAAGTGATTTTGATAGAAAAAAATTCAAAATCTACAAGGTTTTTATACCTCGTTTTAGTGCATTGTTTTTCAATCTAGAAAATCAACATCTTTCAGAACTCAAATTTAGGCAAGCTTTTGCCCACATGATTGATCGTGAAACGATTTCTGATGAGGTCTATGATAATGAAGTTGAAATACTAAATTCTCCTTTTGCTTCTTTTGTTTTGGGGTATAATCCTGATGTAAAAAAATATACCCATCATCCACCAACCTCTGAGAGTTATTTAAATGATTTAAACTATTTTGAAAAAAGTAAAGAGGGAATAAAGCAAAAGGATGGGCAAGAATTAAACCTTGTGCTCTATACGATTGATGATTTGAAATTGCAGCGAGTAGCAGAGCTGATAAGGCAAGACGCAGAGAAAATTGGTATAAGAATTACAGTGGTTGTGGTTGATCTTACAATCCTGCAAACAGAAATTATTCCAGCTCAGGCTTACGATATGATTTTAATTGGAGGAAGTCTGGGTCTTCCACCTGATCCGTATTCTTATTTTCATTCAACTGCAATGAATGGAGGTTTAAATATTTCTCGCTATAAAAACTTAAAAGCAGATAAACTTTTAGAGGAAGCTCGACTTAAGTCCAGCTTAGATGAAAAGGGAGAATCGTTAAGACAATTTGCCAACATTGCAGCAAATGATCTTCCTGCACTTTTTTTCTTTAATACTCCCTATCTTTATGGCGCCAATAAGACAGTTAAAGGTATCCCCAAAAGAGTTACTGCCGAATCCTCATCAGACAGGTTTTTATTCATCAACTCTTGGTATATGAAAAGCGAAAGAGTGAAAGAATAAGCTTTTGACAGGTAAGACTTTCAATAGTAAGATTTATTAAAGATTCCTGCCCAGGTGATGGAATTGGTATACATGCATGGTTGAGGGCCATGGCTCTTTTGAGCGTGCGGGTTCGAGTCCCGCCCTGGGCATTTACAAGATTAATAATATCTAATTTTGAAAAATGGTTAATGTAAAAAAAGAAGGCGAAGTTTATAAATGTGAGATCTGCGGCAATGTAGTTAAAGTCATTAAAGTTGGCGGAGGGGAGCTGGTTTGCTGCGGAGAGCCAATGAAACTTGTTGAAGATAAGAAAGAATAAAATTTTAGGGCGGCTAGCTCAATGGCTAGAGCACTTGGTTTACATCCAAGGGGTTAGAGGTTCGAGTCCTCTGTCGCCCATTTAGAGCGTCCCGATGCATAGGAAAGTCGCTGGTTTGAATCCAGCACCATCCTAAATATTGACCTTTATAAAACTTAGATGATAAAATCTTAAGAGTCTTTGCCGGATTGAGCCGGATTAGCTCAGTGGTAGAGCACATGACTGAAAATCATGGTGTCCGCAGTTCGATTCTGCGATCCGGCAAATCTTTACAAAATAGAAATTTTAATATAAGATTTAAAAAATAGTGGACTTAAATATCAAATAATAATATTAAATAACGTGGTTGATTTCTCTAAACTATTTGACACAAATTATCTTTTTGAGGTGAATCCACCTTCTGATTTTAGCTTAAAGAACACCCTACTTATTATTTTTGGCTTGATATTTCTTATTTCTGTGATAGGATGGTTTGCAGTCAAATATCTTTCAAAATCTTTTGCCATTGAGAAATTAAGAGATAATTTTTTATATCTCTTACTTGTGACTGGCTTGGGAGGAATAGTTTTGGTACTTCTTCGAATGGCCGGTGCATCATATTTTTCAATGAGGGCAGTTCTGTTGTTTTTTCTTTTAGGGATGCTTGGATGGGCAATTTATTTAATCTTCTATCTTATATTTACTTTTCCCAAAGAAGTGAAAGAAGAGAAGGAGACAAAAAGAAAAGAAAGATATTTACCACAAAATAAAAGGAATAAAAAATGAAAAAAACACAAGCTAAAAAAATCATGACATTTTCTGACCTTCTCAAAAAAAGAAAGGTTGATTTAGTATTTCATAGAGGAGAAGAAGTTGAAGGTCAAGTTGTCTTTATTTCAAAGAACAAAATTCTTGTTGATTTAAATGGTATGGCAACAGGCATTATTACTGGTAGAGAGCTTCTTAATGCGCCGGCTGGTTTAGCAGTTGATAAAAAATTGAAAGCCACTGTTTTTGATTCAGAAGATGAAGAGGGGAATGTTATTTTATCTTTTAGGGGCAAAAAAGGAGAAGTATCTGATTTTGCAAGTATTGCCGAGGAAGGAAAATTGATGAAAGTGAAAGTTATGGAAGCAAATCGTGGCGGGCTTTTAGTCTCATCAGGCAAACTCAAAGGCTTTTTGCCTGTTTCACAGCTTACGCCAAAAAACTATCCGCGAGTTGAGGGTGGTGATAAGGAAAGAATTTTGCAAAAGTTAAGAGATTTTGTGGGAAGAGAATTTGAAGTAAAAATTATAAATATCAATAAGGACAACCAGGATGTGATTTTTTCTGAAAGAGCCGCAAAGATGGATAGTGAAAAGAAAAAACTCGATAATCTAAAAATCGGTGATACGATTGAGGGAGAAATTTCTGGTGTTGTGGATTTTGGTCTTTTTATCCATTTTGACGATATGGAAGGCTTAATTCACATTTCTGAAGTCTCTTGGGACAGAGTAGAAGACATCCATCGTGATTTTCATGTTGGGGACAAAGTTAAAGCTAAAATTATTGGCATAGATGATGGTAGAATTTCTCTTTCAATCAAGCAAACCAAAAAGGATCCCTGGATGGATAAAATTAGAAGAGTTAAGGTTGGAGATAAAGTCGTTGGTACAGTTAAAAGACTTACTCCCTTTGGCGCCTTTATTGAGCTAAAAGGTGGTTTGGAAGGTTTAATCCATATTTCTGAAATTTCAGATGATAGGATTTCTGACCCTTCTGATATTTTGAAATTAGGCGAGGAAATTAAAGCTAAGGTTATTTCAATGGAACCAGAAGAGCATAAAATTGGTCTGTCAGTCAAAGCTTTGAATAAAAAGCCAGAAGAAAAGAAATCTAATCTTTCTAAAATTGAATCAATAACAGAAGTAATGGCTAATAAATTACAAAAATCTGGTATTGATACTATTGAAAAATTGAAACAATCAAAAGTTGAAGATCTTACAAAAGTTCCTGGAATTGGTGAAGCCAAGGCAAAAAAATTATTAATTATTGCTAATAAGGCAAAATAGTACTACTATACCCTTACGTACCTAAGAACAGAAAGCCCCTTTAGAGGGCTTATTCTTGAGCAAGGAGGCAGAAACTTGAAAAGGGTATCTTTCTGGTTTCTTTTCTGTGGGGTGCTTGTTCTTCCCACAGAGTGTCTTTCCTGGACGGCGGATTGTTGCCACTTAAAGCTCACCAGCCTCACAGTAGAGCTTGTGGCTAATGACCTCGGGAATGACTTTGACAAAGCTCTTGAGCTGCTCGAAAGAGAGGATGTAAAGAGGAGACTCTTTGAAGGCTCTGTTGCCCCAGATGTCGAGCCTGAGCTCAAGATTCCACCCACCCTCCATTGCTGGGAAGCCTGGCTCCATTGCGGTTTCCTGGGATCGAGATCGCGTGGCTCACTGGACGTGATGCGAGATCTCAAGGTGAAGGCCCGAGAATTCTGGGAGAATGGAGACGAGGCAGAGGCTTGCTATTACTTGGGTTGTATGCTGCATATGGTCCAGGATGCGGCCTTTTGCTATCATTCCAATACTGAGGTTTTCGAACCATGGGATCTGCCGGCGCATTCAGAGATTGAGGGTTGGGTAGACAAGCAGGTTCGGGGCAAGGATTCAGCCACCCTCTTTAGAGAATCGTGGGCAATTCGCCATGGCGGGCTCTATCTGAAAGAGCCATGGGCTGACAAGGAAGGTCGGGTTCACTGGCAAGACGGCTTAGAGGGGTGGGTAGATGTAGTTGCTCATCTTGGCTACGATCGCCTCTCAGATGTCGAGAACCTGGACTTTGAATCTCTGGATCTGCATGCCTCTATGCACTACATGTTCGTACAGGCACAGAGAGCGGGAGCAGGCCTTCTCCTGAACTTCCTGGAGGAAGTCGGCCTGGTAGATCGACCAATCCTCTACTACCCAAGACCCAAAGGAAATGATGTTATCGTTTTCTCCTATCGTCTTGGGGAAGCAGAGGCAAAGCGATTGCTCACCTTACCAAGCGATGAATTCAACTGGCAACTAGAACACGACGGAGTACCCATCTGGCCCCAAGAGACGCCTAATGGCAGAGCCGGTGTTCGTGTGGAGGGTGATGGCTCTGTTCTTTACAGGGATTTTCTTGGGGAGAATGACGTTTGGAACAATTACCAGAATCATCTAGGCCGCGGTTTTCCGGGTGAAGAAAAAATGATCCGGAGAGCCGGCTATGCCTGGTGCGTTAATAACTATCTGGTTGCCTTGACTGATAAGGACGAGGAAAGGGACTGTCGGCACATCATCTTGATACCGGCGATAGTGGTGCCTGATAGGTCTTATCACTATCCCGATGGTCGTTATTTGCCTTTCAGTTCACCAGACAGATATACCTACTACGAGTTACAGCAGGTGCTGTTGCCTGAGTGAGGGGTATTACTGTGGGCGATCTTCGTCCACTTTTTATTTTCTCTTGCGAGTCCTGATTTATTCTGGTAATATAAGAAAAAATATAAGATAATTCGGAGGCATTAATGGTAACAATAAAATGGTACGGTCATTCGTGTTTTAGCATTAAATCAGATAAAGTAATAGTTGTTTTTGATCCATACGGTGATGTTGGTTTAAAAACACCAAAACTCTTAGCTGATATTGTTCTTTTAAGCCATAGTCATAAGGATCATAATAACCTTGATATTGTTAGTCCTTTCAAGAAAGAAATAAAAATTGTTGATAACCCAGGTGAGTATGAATATTTAGGGATAAATATTATTGCTATTCCTGCTTGGCATGACAAAAAACAAGGCAAAGAAAGAGGAGAAACGCTTTTATTTGCTGTTCGAATAGAGAATATGGTATTTGGGCACCTTGGGGATTTAGGCCAAGAAAAGTTAAGTGAGAAGCAATTGGAAGAATTGAATGGTGTTGATATCTTATTGATACCAGTAGGTGGCAAATACACAATTAACGGAGAGGAAGCATCTAAAATTGCCAACCAGATTGATCCTAGAATTGTTATTCCAATGCATTATAAAATTGAGGGATTAAATATTGAATTAGACGATGAGAGTTCATTTGTTAAGGCAGAGGGTGGTAAAGGAATAGAGCCCAAGCCAGAACTCAAGGTAGAAAAGAAGAACCTTCCACAAGAAGAAAGAGATGTAGTTATTCTTGCTCCCCAGAAATAAAATTTTGCCGAGGTGGCGGAATTGGTAGACGCGAGGGACTTAAAATCCCTTGAAGGTAAAACTTCATGTGGGTTCGATTCCCACCCTCGGCATTTTGTCAAAACTTTTGTCCTTACAAATAGTTTTACCAATATTTTTCTGAAGTCTATGAGCAACGAAATTTATAACAAGCCAATTTACAGCCAAAAAACAGCTTTTTGGGTGGGTTTGTCAACTGTTGGGTTAATATTTTTTCTTTTAGTCTTGGTTTTGTATTTTGCATTGAGGGGCGGAGAAGAAATCCCAAGAGAAGCTAATGAAGTGACAAAGCAAGAAGAAGCAGAAGTGGTTGTGGAGGAAGAGTCCCAACCCGAAGAAGGGATCGTGGCTGGAGAAAGTGTTGCACCTGTTGCACCACAAACCTATGTTGTCCAAAGTGGTGATACACTTTTCGAAATTGGTCTTAAATTTAAAGTAGATTGGCGTAGTATTGCCGAGGCGAATGGTATAGAAGACCAGGGGGCTTTGCGAGCTGGACAGACATTAACCATCCCCGCCCAATGAAGAGTACTTCAAAAAAAAGGATAATCCTTTTAATTTTAGCTGTTATAGTAATAGCTTTTATTGTTTTTTATTATTCAATTATAAGAATTGCAAAACAGGTTTATCCTTTATATTATTCTTCTGAGATAAAGAAAGTCGCGCAGGAATTTAACCTTGATTCTTCTATTCTGTCTGCTCTTATATATGAAGAGTCGAAATTTGAGGCAGATGCTTTATCAACCAAGGGAGCAATTGGTTTGACCCAAATTTTGCCAGATACAGCTAATTTTATTGCTAAAGATTTGGGTTATAATAATTTATTGCGTGATAGTTTGTTTGAACCTGATATTAATATCCGTTTTGGTGGATATTATTACAAGACTTTATTAAATAGATATGAGGGAGATGAAACTTTAGCACTTGCAGCATATAATGCTGGTTTTGGTGCCGTTGATAAAGCCAATGGATCCTTGGAAAATTTGCCCGAGGAGACTCAAAGTTTTGTAAAAAAAGTAGAAAAATCAAAAAAAGTCTATACAACCTTATACCAAAAAGAATTAGATATAAAAGATGGAAAAAGATTCAACTTCTTCCAAATAACCGAAATTGTATTATATAAAACCTCAGATAAAGCAAAAGA